>JAABUP010000481.1_pt1 | contig 88254 bp, 133 predicted proteins | sample 5559201 | NCBI WGS metagenome assembly JAABUP01 (sample SAMN10711887, study PRJNA513373) | rock metagenome | isolation source: Antarctica rocks | place: Antarctica
TGCTTGGCAGCTGTATGCAAGGTTTGCTCCTCTTCAAAATCTGCTGCCAGCTGATCCTTATGTGCCTGAGCATCAGCTAGCTCTTGGGAACTCTCCTGCAGCTGGTGCAACAGCCTGTCTTTCTCAGCAGAAGTGTGCTGCATCTCCTGAGCATGCTTTGCAGCCAGTTGCTGTGAGTCAACCTGCAGCTGGTCCTCGGCAGCAGAAGCGTGGCTGAGTTCCAGAGTCTTGCTCTGCAGGTCTGTCTCAAGCAGTGAAATGCGCTGTTGAGACTGCTGCAGTTGTTGTGCAGCATTGGCTTTGGCCTCAGCAGCTTCTTGCTTAGCAGCTTGCTCATTTGCTTGGGACTCCCGTGTGGCTTTGTTGAGCACATCGCCATGGCTGCTCTCAGCATCCTGCAGCGTTTTCTGGAGAGATTCCGCCTGCAAGCAGCAAAGGTTAATAGTTTGACAGCTGGGGTTGAGGGGGGGGCAACAATACCACCATGTTCAGAACCCATAGTATGGAAAAGGCTTCGTTGCTGAGCAGCAGTGTAGATGGTGCACCTTTGAAGTGAGAATGGCAATGTCACTCTCAAAGCTTTCTCTTGAGAATACATGCTTGTTTGCCTGGACAAGCTCTTTCCTGCAATGCATCAATAAAGCCATCAGCTTAAGAAACACTGCAGGAACAGTTCGGCCTTGCTTCAAAGAAGCAATATCAGCGACAACTCACTGGAGTCTTTGAGCTTCAACACCTTTGTCATTGAGGGACTTGGCCAGACGCTGTGACTTGTTCTGCTCAGCAGCCTGCAGCCACCACTGGACGGTAAGTGCTGCTTGCAGCTGCTTGTGTGCGTGGCACACAGTGCTTAGTTGCTTTCAATTGAATAGCTGGCACATAATCTGCATTTCAAACTGGTCCAGATCTGTCTCGAAAGACCGAACATACCGTCTTCTGCTTTTCTTGCTGAAGCTGAGACTGCAGCTGATCTCGTTCTAACGAAACTTCCTGGTGACGCTTGGTGGATGCCTTCAACGCGACATGTGTCTTACTCAAGCCGCTTCTGACTGCTCGACTCTCCTCAGCTTCATAAATAGCCTCCCTAAGCCATTGCGTGTATTCTCTGAGGTAGTGCACAGAAGCAAACAAGGCATGCACAAGGCACCAGACCTATGCGGCAGGCCGACACATTGCACATCCAGGACTTTGCATGTTCACCTGGAATAGCTCCAGGCTGAAGCTGCCGCAACGACCGCCACCAGCCAGGCTAGAGCCGTGACCCACATGATAGTACAGTCAACACTGCAAGCAGTGCATCGTGCCAAGTGAACGCACAAGTTTCGTCGTTGCCGCTTCGATATTGAGATGTCAGGTCTGATCAGTGAGCATGCCTGCAGACCTTCAGGAAAACATGTAAGCTCAAGCGTACCTTCGTAGTGGTCGATGACACGCTTTACTGTCAGGCCGAACAAGCAAGTTTGAATTTTAGGGCACTAGCCCGTGTTGAAACAGCAGCATGCTGTGATTGTGAGCAGGTACATGACTTTGTTCAGCGCAGAAACATAGCTCCATAGCAAAGCGTTCGTGCATACGTGATGCATCCATTTTTAGTTAGCAATCACTATAAAGATTTATATAACAGCATCAAAACGTAATCCAGGGAGGAGGGAAACAGGTCTGCTGCAAATCACCGATGATGACTAGAGACAGCAGGCGGCAGTCGTGCCAAAAACGTTGATCTGCACCAGTCAACAATGTACAAGATGCCATGTAGGCTGTATGAGCATAAGATGCTGATGAGAGCAGGTACTAGCACATAAGTGAGAGTGACTGTGCTGCAACTGCAGCGATTGCAGCACAGTCACACTAGCGTACATGGTAGTAACTCCCTTCATCAGCGTGATACTTCTGCGAGTTGCCCAAATCAGCCTTCTAAACACAACTTGACAACTATTTAGTTGCGGCCATCAGCCAGCATGCATACATCCTGCTGAAAGCGTCATCACATGCACCCTCAGCAGCATCACCTTGCACCTACATAGTTTACACTGGCAATAAAGGTCGCTGTTACTGTGATGAGCAGCACAAACCTCCATTGCGCTGCGCCTACAGATACCACCATTGATCTGGATTACCTTGCAGCAAGCTGCAACTGCAAATTCAGACATTTGAGTGACTCTGCATTGGAACTCTGCAAGGCAATTGATAGAGTCTCCTGAGCCTTCGCATGTACCGCTGCCAAGCGTTTCTCATGAACGTCGCGGCTTACCCATTCACACTGATCCTGACCTGTGGATGTTCCTGCTTGGTTGTTGGTGATACTGACCAACAGCTGCTCCTTAAATTTCATCACCTGCTGTGCATCTGCCAAGAGTTGAGCTTGCTCTTGTTGCTGTGCTCTGAGATCAGCAAGCTGTTCATCTTTGGCTTTGATCAGATGATCCTTCTGTGTCATTTGCTGCTGACAGTCTTGCATGAGCTGCTTGTACAAGTTGAGCTCCTCTGGCTGCTTGTCCACATCACCCTGAAGGGACCTGAGCTGAATTTCCTGCTGCCGCAGACGCATACCAGCTGTGGTGCTTAGTGCCTGGGGAGTTTGTGAGGCACTGGGCATGCATGCCTGCAAGGGTCAACATATCTAGCTGCACTGGTTACATCTTCATAAATGGAATGCAAAATGTGCACATGAGCAGCATGTAGAGTGTTGGTATCTAAAATAAGCAGCCAGACACCTCCAACATGCATCAATACTGACAATGTGTCTATCCATATGCAGGCTCCAGCATCAGGCATGTTTCACCTGTACAGTATCTGGAGCAGCTTTGGCATTGCCATTCTGGCCTTCAGACGTGCCCCTGCCAATGGCGGTATCACCTTGAACTTGTTGCCTGTCTTGAACAGCAGCTGCACTGAGTGCGGGCAGTGGGACAGCGCCTGCGCTGTGTCTGGTGTGTCTGGCGTGTCTGGTACAGCGCCTTTTGGTGGGCCTGCTGCTGCCTTCAGCAGTGCTGCTGTTGGCCGGCGCCAAGGGACTGGCACCAGCCTGATGTGGGGGCGCGTCAGGCTCATACTCGCTGTTGACGCTGGAAACAGGCTTGGATGCAGCTGGGTGCGCTGCTGTGGGCCTGCATTGCAGAGGTGATCTGCCGGGCTTGGACCCGAAGCAGTAGCCGTTCAGATGCACATATCCTCAAGAGTCTTGCCTACGTACTCTGCAAGGGTTGCACGGTGTCAAATTTGAGCCATGGCTAGGGCCAGTCAGTTTGCTGCCAGTGCTGTAATAGCCTGTTTGGTCGCAGCGCGCTGAAGAAGAGCTTGGCCAAGCCAATATGCAAAGTTCCTGTCTAGATACTTTCCTGGGTAATTGGTGATGGACTTGCCAAGTAAAACTACCAGTGCAACATTGCACACGCCATACCTGGGACATCAACAACAAATGTCCGCTTCCAGTTGCCATTCATGGCAAGTCCAGAATGCTTCTGGAAGCCAGCCGAGCCCGTGCGCGGCCAGAAGCAGGATGGCGCCTCATCATTTGTACAGCTTGGGCATCTGCACTCCACCTGGCATCCATACACGTAGAAGTCTCCAGGCTCGCCATTGCATGTGATGGGGATCTGCGCAACGGCAGCATCTTCTTTGCTGATACTTTTTTGAACAAGTGTGGAAAGCCCTCAGCTCAATGAGCACAGATGCTGCCAGCAATGCCATGCATGAAGCAGATTTGGTCAGCAGTACCCTGCATCAGACATCACCAGCCAACACAAGCTCAGTCAAGGCCCGCAAGCAATATAAGGCATTGTGTAGTATGTAAAGAGCTGATGTCATTACTGCTGTAATTGACTCATACTTGGCAAGTGCTATGTGCTTTTCAAAAGCTCACGAGAAGATGTACAACCACAAAGATGTCATGCAGTCGGTGACTTTTGAGGAAAGATCATAGCCGACAAGCTGCATTTTGCAGCAGCCGCAGTACAGAAGAGACAGGGCAGAGCAGTAACATGTCAGTGACCCTTGCAGAAAAGATATCGGATCATTTCTGGGAAATCTGTACCTTGTGCAGTTCTTGTGGCAAGTCTTCCTTGGACATACTTTACAGGCATACAAGCGTTCTGGGGGGACATAGTGCACGCTGTGGATCCAGCTCCTGGACCTGAGTGTGAACACAGCTTGCCTTTGACATTGGCTGCAAGGAGGTGACATTCAGGCTGTGCACATCCCACGCTGGCTGTAGCTCCTGCCGACAAGCATAGCGAACTTATATAGCGCAATATGTGAAGCATGCAGACACTTACCGTAGCTGTAATTGTGGACTGTGCATAGTCTGACCTATTTCGCTCTGAATTATCCACCGGCAAGACAGCTGCCAGCTGCGATTCCGTAGGCAAGCCCAGATATCGAAGCACATCCTTGTAACCCTTCAGCTTCACTCCTTGGGGGGAAATGAACACGCCATGTCGGCCTGACGGAGCGTCGGAAATCTGGCTGCGCCATCCTGGTGCCAATTCAACGCCTGCAACAACTGATAGATCCATTGGAGATGGTTCGCGCACTGCACGTGTGGCAGCAGCAAGCCAAGACAAGAACACGTCGGACAATGCTGCAAAGCTGACCTAGAATGTTGACCATCTAAGTCTTTGTATCCTGCTCGCATCGGTATCGCTGGCGGCCACCACCATGGCCCTTTGCGAGCTCGTTTCAGAGAAGTGCCGGCGTTTTCACACAATCTATAGCTAAACGGCAGCCGGCGTTGCGACAATAAAGCCCGCTAAGCAGAACCTGATGCTGATCGTGCTCAATCCTGTTGTGTGTAAAGCTTTGGTCTCCTGGCAAAGCTTTGAGCAGATGATGTACAATCTTGGCTGACAGCAGCAATTTTGCCGGACAATCGGAAGGGTTGCGGTGCATACAATAAAAATCCAAGCATAACGCGCGAAGCAGTTTGGTGACTAATTAGGGCGTTCCTGGATTGCCTTGCGGTCTGCAAGCTAGCAGAGACCTGTGCATTTACTGCCACACAACAGACACCGACTATCCGCATTGACCCCCAAAGTAGTTGGGCAAATGTCGTCACTCAGCTCACTTACCTGTCCTTCGACAGACCGGTGTGCACGGGCGGTCCACTCAGCAGCATTTCAGCATAGCTGCAAGTTGGCCAGGCAAGCTAGTAGTCGCCGCAGCCAAACCCAAAGTGTTGCGAGATGTGTACGAGCAGCAGTGATCGAGAAAGAAGAGGGCGACAGGGAAGGCGGCACAGGTTGGTCGATCGTTTCTTGCGTGTTTGCAACCGCAAAGGCATGCAAGCAAGGCGGGTGGTTTCGAAGTGTGCCATTTGTCGTGCAAAGTACCTGTGAGCAGCCGGAACTTGAGCAGCCACATGAAATGTACTGACAGGTGAGCTCCGCCTCAGTTCACTGTGTTTTGCTGCCTCCTGTAGGTGTTATTGACCGGCCAGATTTTGATCAAGGCCTGTCCAATTTGGGCCCCATCACAGAGTCCAACTTTGGTGCTACTGATATTGGGGGAGGCAAACAGCTTGGGGGTGGAGATTACAGACTGCTACTATTAGACAGCGAAAATCACTCTGAACAGCTTGTCGTGTCAGTCATCACAACAGTTGTGCCTAGTACAGATGAGCAGCATGCAAAGAATTGTTTCCAGACTTCTAAGCAGCTTGGGCAGGCTCTTGTCACAAGCGCCCTCAAGGAGCATGCAGAATTTTACTGTGAACAAATGCTGCGCAAGGGCTGCAAAGCATCTATAGAGCCAGACACCACTACGCTGTAACCAATCTTCACTGGAGAATTTGCGTGCAAGGTAGCAATCGAGTCCAAAACCAACCCTGAAGTGTTTTGACCTGAAGTGTTCTGTAATGGCAACTGCCCACAAGGTCTATGTTACCAATGTGGAGTACAGATTGTATCATTGGTGTCGTCAGTATTGGTCACAAGCCTGCACAGCATCACACGAGCGAAGTATACACAGCGGTCAACTCATGCTGTGATGGTGAACTAGTTCTATTGCTTGGACGTGTGGGCGCCCGGCCGGCACATGCATGCTTACCCATGCACATCTGGATTTCTAGATGCAGCTACGGTGTAGATCAACTAGGTGTGTCACTGTGATGCGGAAGTGGCTAACTAGTTTTCAATTGTAACAGCTTGACAGGTTATGCGTGACTTTCGCCAAGTTGTTGGCACGTGCCAACATGTGACTAAACATGCACATGGCCACTGGCACAAGCGCTTGCGGCGACAAGTGGCCGCAACCGCGCGCGCTCAAGCTCAAGCGACCACCAGCGTGTTTAGAAGGTAGAGAGAGCGACATCATGACCGTCCTGTTCGCGGCCCAAAAACGCTTGCGGGTCGCAGGACTTTTCCGAAGACGTTATGTAGCCGTGACTTGTGCGTTTGCACTGTGTCTGCTGCTTTTGGCCCATAAAGGCACAGGGAACGCCGAGCCCGAGACCACTCACGGGAGGTATGTTAGTGCCCTGCGACACGTTGCGGTGTCCTGTCACGGCAATTTGGCATGTAGCAACTGACAGCATAACCCTGCTTGTTGCCTTAGGATTTTGCTAGGCATCTGGGATGATCAATCGCCGGGGCCCAATACCCCTGTCGTGTGGAGCCCGCGTAACAGCGTCGCCATCGCTGCGGCATGCCTGGTAATTCGGGTTCTCAATCTGTGCTTGCAGTGCAGCGCCTGAAGGGAGATGTGTCATATGCAGCGCCTGTATGCAGTGTGCACTTTTAGCAAACTCTGCCGGCGTTGGAGGAGGCCCATTTTACGTACCTCTTTTGAACGTAGTCGTTGGTTTCAGCCTGCAAGAATGCACAGGCTTATCACACACTATTGTGGCTACCAGTGCAATAGCAAGCACCCTGTATGGTCTGACTCACCCAAGGCCTGGTCACCCAGATAGACCTCTGGTTGACCTGGATGTGGCACTCATTTTCATTCCAGCCCTGCTGTTCGGCGTGTCTATTGGTGAGCTGCATGTGCTTTTCCTGTCAATTGACTCTAGCTTGGCGCACTGTCATGCGAGGAACTTCTCATGTTGATCACAACTCAATTTCTATGGGTCAGGATCCGCTTATTGCGTCACACTGACAGTTTCATGCTTGCATCTGCATTTACAGCCACTGCACACATATCCAGGTGATCGTGAATACCAGCTTTGTTGTGATCAAATTCAACAGCATCACCTTGTTTGCTCCTGAGCAAGCCATGCCTTCAACTGCACATGCAAGACCAGAAGATTTGTCTGGCTGTACAGCTTGCTTTGCCTTCTGCAGGTGTCGTTTGCAATAATGTTGTTCCTGAGTGGTTGCGAGTGGTGCTGCTGACTGCTCTTCTGCTGTTTGTGGTGTACAAGACTGCCAAGAAGGGCAAAAGGTCGGGTCAAATATCTGCAATGCCATCACAATCTGCCATGCCTTGTGCATAGCTAAGACGTACAATTTGAGCACCAAGCACAACCTGTGTCTGCTGTCAAGCTGCACAATGTTTTGTTGTGCTCAGTGTACAACTCAAGCCAGTACGGCAAGCCATGCATCAGGAAGGCTGTGTTTATAGGTAGCAGCCTGGGCACTCATTCGTTGTTGCTGGAATGCTTATGTTACTTTTGATATTGATGCAGGACATTTGGCGACCCGTTGCAACACTAAGCCTTAAAATACACCACTATTGTCTGCTGCTGCAGTGGCCAGAACGCCCTGACTCATCAAAGACACAGTGTGCAGTCAGCACAAGCATGTTGGGCAATAGAACCCCAGCTTCTCAGCATGTTATGCATTGGAAATGGTGGCAAACAATGCTGCAAACTGACACACTAAGAGATGTTCTGACACAGGCAGTGGGAAGAAGAGGAAAAGCAGAGGAAGCAGCTTGCTGAGCCTATCCCAGACCATGACGCAGCAGAAGCGGGCGATGATGACACAGGCAGGAGTAAAGGTGGAGTTCTGCATGAGGAGGGCTTCCATGAGACCAAGATCATGACAGGGCAGAACACGCAGCACGATCTGGAACAGGCTCACAGCAGCAGCCAACGTGAAGAAGGCCTGCTTGAAGTTCTCAGAGTTGTTGACTGGTGGAAGGTACGTAACACATCCTCTGTCAGGTATACAAAGAGCTATGTTTGCGGGTGCTTCATGCTGTCTGTGCCAAATGTGTCACTGCAGCATTCAGTATGGCACAGCAGGTGTGCGGGATGCTGTTAAAAGTACTGATGTGTTAGGTTAAACTCGCTTGTACTGCTCAGCAAAGCTTTGCATGGTGCTCACATATCTACGTTTTGCAGATGGTTGTGACTATCCTATCTGTACAATACCTTCTACTCACACACTGCTAATTGACAAAATGCAGGTGTGACAATTTCTTTTATGGCCAGTCTCGTCGCCAAATGACTTGACACTTACACCGTATCCTTCACAGTACATGTTGCAATGGGCAGCTCCAATAACATCATGTGCCGGCCTGCCAGATGTCAAGAAGCTGGCCTCTGTACCGATGAGCCAGCTGCAATGCTGTTCCTGACTTTGTAGCACTTCCAGCAGTTTTTTGATCCCATACCCATGTCCTGCAGATGATCCAGTTGCTGATCCTATGGGCTGTATTCCTGGCATTCCAGATGGTGAAGAGCAAGTACGGTCACTGCACCAAGGAATACCTGCTGCTCTTCCTGGCTCAGACCATCTTCTGTATCTCTGTCACCGTCTTCTTCATCAGAGCAGAGTTGGCAGGCCTGGGCAAGCCTGCAGCTGAGCAGCACGGCGACCCAGAGATGCATGAGATCCTGCTTGGAGAGCATTCCATAGTGCCTGCCGGTATGCCTGCCTTAAGCAATATCAATGCTGGCGTTTTCGAAGCTCTCATTCCTGCCTGTTGAATGCCTTTTTGTTAACGGTACATCCATCTCTGAACTTCTGCCGCTGCAATCTGCCTGCTGATTGGCAGTATATGTGTCCATGCACATATGTCCTTGTTTTCAGGGCCCATGCAGTTATGATGTACACGATGAATGGGACCGATTTAGCCTGCGGCTGAAGAAAAGGAGAACAGCCGGTTTGTGCATTGCACGCAACAGCAAAGCAGGGAAGATCAAGTCAGGTTGGTGACTGTGTTCAGGTGAAAGGAAACCTGTGAGAGTGCTGCTGAAAGCAGTGGGCATACTGGCCATCTCTGGTGCCACAGCAGGGTTGTTGGGCATTGGAGGAGCCCTCATCTTCAACCCATACCTCCTACAGCTGGGCATGGACCCTAGGGTAAGCCATGCCAACGAAACATGGCCAGCACATTCGCTGCTGCCTGCCCGTTGCAGCATCCAGCTCATATGTCGCTGTGATTGCCTTGCATAGCGATAGCCTTGGACTAGCACTTTTGTGGCAATCAACAAGGTGCTGTATTTGTGGCAAGCAGAATTTGAGATGCAGCTGTTATTGATGACCTGTAAAGTGTGAAAGCACAGTTCAAATCAAGGGCAACCCTGTATGTGATGACCTGATGCCAAGGGCTGTGTGTTGTCTGCAGGTGGTGGCCTCCACAGCGGTGCTGATGATTCTTTTCAGCAGCAGCACTATCTCCCTGTCATACCTATTTAACGGCATGCTGAATACGCACTACGCTCTTGTGTTTGCCCCAATTTGTTTTGTTGCCTCCCTGGTGGGTGTGACAGTTGTTGGGCGCCTGGTGAAGCGCACCGGGCGATCCAGCATCCTGATCATAATCTTGACATTCCTCATTGCAACTGGCACCGTTCTTTCAGCCTTTTTTGGAGGTAGCAAAGCTATTGATGACATCAGGCATCACCGGAACATTGGTTTCCGGCCTTTCTGCCAGTGATAGTCCTGGCTGACAGACTATCAGAACTTGACAGAGAAGTTGATATTGACCACTGATCCTGCTGACTTCAGACATGCCTAGGCCTTGCAGTTTTGAAACTTCACCACTGGTAAATCATCAGCTAATTTGTGCATGCCGCCAACTTCGTTGTGAATACATATCTCATGTAAAGCTCTTTTCAATCGAGATGTGTATATTTTGACACAAACGTCCTGGATTCCGTTCGGGAATTGGTCATCGGATTCATACCATTAAGATCCTGGGGAAATCGCTGGGGCTACTTGAAAGTTGCTAATCTTCTTCTTCCTTTATGGAACTCCCATTTCTGGTGTGAAACTGTCTTTGGTGTTGAGCTGTCTCGGGCGCGTCGCCGTGGCTGTTCTTCATTGACACCTGTACTTTGACGCAACGTTGAGATGGGCCGCGGCGCCGCGGCAACCCATGTCACTTACCCGCTGCCTCATATAAAGCTGTTTGCAAGGGGCACAGGTTTCATATCAACGGAACTCCAGCCACTGCTGCGGACCTTATACCTCTGGGTTCGCCACCCGCGTGACCATTCCTTTCTACTTAGCTGTCTTTTCCAGCAGGATCAACCGAGCGTAAGGTGAGACAGGTTCCTGTACCAGCACAAAACGAGAATCGGATCACCTACGAGTCATCTGCAGCAACTTCACCAATAAGGTCAAAATCTGGTGTTGCCAGAGAGATCCTGATTGACGCAGATCCACGACCGCGCTGCCCTGTACCAGCGGCCTGAGTCGTAGCGGAGGCCTGCCGGTTTGAGGGCGAAGCTGCTCACTGGGAGGTCAGCTTGTGACAGCCAATCAGCAAGCAGGTAAGGTGCTGCATGGCACACACATCACAATGGAGAATGAGACTGCTGCCCTCACACTGTCGATTACCTTTCACGCTGCACCAGGCTGCCCTTATCTGAAGCTACACCCCGTTGTGCAATTCTGGAACTGCACATAAAGTTGTACAATCAAGCTACCAATTCAGCAATGCTTGCAACATCCAATGCAACAACAATGCGTGCAGACACAGCACAGCATGCAGGGTGTTGCCAAATGCACAAGTTGTGCTTTTCTTTGTATAACATATGATACCTTGTGGCCCCATCCTGTGAAATAATGTGCAGTGTCTGAGGTATGCATGTTCTCAACAAAAGATGGACCTTCAAACCCCCCAGATGTCCTTGTTTTTAACATGAGCCAGCTTTTAAAGTGCTGGCCAACACAGCTATGTTATATGCAATTGGTGACAGGTTTGTGTCTTACATTGCAGGTCAATGCAACCATGAGCTTTTTCAAACATGCAGCCAAGAAAGTGGAGGGTGGTGTCAAGGACGCAGCTGACAAAGTAGGCAATGGTTGCAAGGATGCAGCCAAGAAAGTGGAGGATGGTGTCAAGGATACAGCAGACAAAGTAGGCGATGGTTGTAAGGATGCAGCCAAGAAAGTGGAGGATGGTGTCAAGGATGCAACAGACAAAGTGGGCAATGGCTGCAAGGATGCAGGAGACGAGGCTGGAGATGTGACCAAGCAAGTCGTTGACAAGATCAAGGAGGGTGAGGACATCATTGGTGACAACTTCAAGGTGGCTGTTGAGAAGATAGGGGAGCTTGTTGTTGACATTGCTCAGGACCCACACGCGACAGCTAAGATTGCAGCAGGGGCCGTCTCGGTCACATATGGTTCCATCCAAGTCAATGCTGGGCAGCCTATTCCAGGATTTGCATTGATAGTGGAAGGAACAGTGATAATTGGTCAGGTCATTTGGAGCAAAGTTGATGATGGCCAGACCACATTCCAGCTGCACAAGGACATGCAAGGTGAACCAGATGACATCAAGCGGGGGTTGGTCAACCAGGCTGTCAAGAAGTTTGGTGAGTTTGTTAGGGAAGCCTTTTCTGAGTATCTGAAGGTGTAACTTGAACTATATCAATTGATTTATTATGCGAGAAACCTTGTACCTTGAGCCATTGCAGTTGACTGCTGACCTTACTTCTAATGTGTGAATGGGTCCTAGGAGGCCTGCTCGGTGGCCTAGTTGAATGCGCTTCCTGGGCAGCCCTGTATAATACTTGGCTTCTCATTAAATTGACGCCGAAAGATGTAGTCTTTTCTTTTCTTTTCTGGAATGCGCTTGCTCTTGTTTGTGCTATCTTATTCTCAAAGAGTGATGCAAATCTGTTTGCCTTTCCTTTGTGACAGCATGTGAGTCATGACCAATTGATCAATTTTCGTTGATGATGTTAATGGTAGCCCACGGTCAGTCTACTTGTAGAGCTGTCGTAATGGACAAATCATTGCATGCAGCAGTGACCTACATAGTATGTGTTACAGAACTAAACCTTCTCTCAACAATTTTGCAAAAGCATGGGCATATGGAGTCCTGCACAGTGACTTGATTCACTGTGCTTGCTTTTTTGTGTGCTATTCTTGTATGCGAGCCGGTGGGTTTACCACCCATGAGACGCAAGTAACCTGACTGGTGGGATGGCTTATGCCTGCACCATCGAAGCCTCAAAGGCTTCTTTATGCATAATGTTAGCCATCAGCCAGCCTGTTTGTAATCACATTAAATCTAGTCATGACCAAGCTGTCATGAGGGACAAATCATTGCATGCTGTACGCAGCACTGACTCACACCAAAAGCGGAACCTGCTACACTTCCTGTCAAAGTCTTGCACATGTGCAGTGCACTGTACAGTGCATGCACAAGCAAACAATGCACGTACAAGGACATTACTTCAGCATCAGTGCTTTGAGCATGCCTTATACACCAGATGCTGTGATTTGCTCTTGCAACACAACCGCCAGAAGTACTGATAAAGAAGATCTGTGTCACTTCCAGCTGGGCAAGCAGACATTGTACAGATACAGACACACGCACCTCCAAAGCCTTAGTCACAGTAGGTTGTGCGTTTCAAGCACGTCTCGGCAGTGCGGATGACAATCTACAGGAACTTGCTGGTTTGATAAACAAGGCCGGACAAATCGTTGTGGAAGTGCTAATGTACTCTTGTTTGTGACTTGGGAAACCTTGACCGTTTTCGATGACTGAAGATGATTCGCAACACCGGCAGCAGCAGGTTGGTCTCTTGCTCTAGTCCTTCAGTGCTCGGTACGAGGCTTCTGGTTATCGGCAAGCTCACCCCCAGCGTCGGTGCGCAGGTTGCAGTCCCCCCTCAAGCAGACGAAGCTCATGCTTCATTGTCCAGCAGTTATTCGGAGTGGCCGACCCAAGATAACACAGAAGGCATCAAAGTTGCCTTCGATCATTTGGTTGGCGAGGATGGCCTGCTCGGGCTCGAGCAGCTAAGCAGTCTCTTGCAAGACGTGGGGCTGCAGGCACCCAGTGACGTTGTGCTTGGGCTTGTTGAGGCCCAGGCCTCCAGTCAGTGGGCGTTGACCTTCGACGAGACGTGAGTCTCTGCAGCTGAGCTCTGAAGCAAAGCGCTGCATGGCTGATGACCTATCAAGTCTTGTCTGCTTATTGTCTGGTTTCAGCTTGTCTTGGTTTGCATATGCTATGTTTTCCACATTTATCGCGCAGTGGCACAGGACAGAAGCCATGTGTGCGGGTTGCAAAGCAATATTAGTTTCAAACGTATTGATGCTGGCGTGCAGCATGCGAGTCTGTGCATCCATCAGGGCGCAGCAGATTGGTAGGACCCAATCCTTGCCGCCACAATCCCCCTCAGGGTCCTTGCGAGCTCTCTCACAGAGGCGTGCATACATGGACAGCGGCTGGCTTGCTCAAGACCAGGCCGTTATTGCCTACATGAAAAAGCTGGAGCTTCACAAGTACGCCTCCATGTGATCCTGCATGGGCAAACACAGCGCGGGTCTGACGTATTGCACCAACATCGTGCAGCCTGCTGCAGGCACAACAAGCACAAGCATCAAGTGTCAACCCTTGACTTGTCATCAATTTATACTTGCCATTGTGGCCTTGATCTGCTTCGTCTTCAAGGCCATTTGCCTTGTTGTGCTACACACCATCAGTCTGCAAGCCAGAGACATGCATGCTGATCTTGTCAGGGCCCATCAGACTCATGTATCTGCACAGCTCAAGGCCTTATGAGCCACACATTCATGCATGATCATGCAGGAAGAGGTGTGAGAGAGATGGGAAGTATCTGGAAGCTCGCGCAGCCAGTGTGCGCTTGGCTGAGCTGAAGACACAGGAAGCGCAACGCATGCGGCAGGCCATCATGGAACGTCAGGCACGCTCACACATGTTTCTCTTCCAATCATGCAGCTGCATGCATAGTCAAACTTCAACACAAGAGCCTGCAGCTGCTCTTGAAGACATCCAGAGTCTGTACATGCACTGCTTGATGAAGCATGTGCTGTATGTTACTGACCTCGTAACACCCAACAGGTACGCGTGCTCTACCGCAAGCAGTAGCTGCCTCTACCACAAGCAGTAGCTGCCTACAGGAGAACCAGTCACTCTTTTCTTGATACGCATGAGTGAGTGAGCGCAAAAGACTATCAGGATTGTGACATCACATAAGCAGCCATTGCACTGTTTTGAAGACATCAAAGGGCGCTGCAGTGTGCACCTTTGTCAGGTCTGATCGTGTTTGCTGCTCAGGCTAAGACATGAGCAATGCAATACAGGAGGTAGAGATTGCTCTGGCAGAGGAAGCCTTTCAGAAGGACAAGGCGCAGCTGGCAGACCTGTGGGCACAACGCACACACCAGTTCCAACAAGCTGTGGATCTGCAGGTATTGTCAGCAAAGGAGCTGTCATTGCCTGCCGCACAGGTGTTTGTGAGTGCTTGGCCAACACTATGGCAGCTACATGCAGCTCCTTTTCCATTGCAAGTCACCAATGCTGACTGTGCAGCAGCATACAACGACTGCCTGAAATGTCAGCTTTTGGTTTGAGAACTTTGTCACTCTGCTGACAGTTCAGCAATGCAGCTTTGCCAATGTTCTCAATTGCAGCAAAATTGCAGCAAAAACACTGGACACCTGTACACGGCATTGATACAACTGGCAAGTAGACAGCACCTCATGATTCAGCATCTGCCCTGGCAGCCAGATGGAACATAGTAAGAATGCAGCAGCTTGCAGAAGCAAGGCTCATGATTCAACCAATTAGATGGGAACACTACGACAGCGGATCAGCAATGCCGTTCCAGTGACAGCTGTCTAATCATCCACATGCCACCGCAGCAAGCCGTGTCAGCAATGTGCAATGCAGCCATCAACTTCAGCATGCAGCCTGCATCATGAATGCAGTGCCATGTGCAGGATACAGCCAGCAGCATTGCAGACAGGGAGCGCAACTCCTACATGTCATTGCTGCTATAGGCTTGCTGAGTCCAGTCTCTTTCAGGGTGTCAGAAGCACCTTGCTTCAGACTGCATTTGGCTGTGCCTGGTCAGCCATTACTCTCTGCTGCAGGACACAACAAGATTATGGTGGCTGATACACATGCCCGTTCACATTGTGCTCTTGTGTAGGTGAACAAGCATTCACCAATGTATGGTATGCAGCTGAAGCTGTTCAACATGCAGTTAGCAGCCAGCTGCAAGCATCACTCAGTTGACCCAGTGCAGCGGTACAAGCCCACATGCATGAGTTCACACTGCCCTTGTGCAGACGAGTCAGCAATCCCATGAGCACACTGCAGATCTGGAGGTGACTCAGTACACAAATGGCATCTCTTTACAGCCTAGCCTTCCTGCAACAAGGAGCCCATTGTGACATCGTGGCTGAGTTGCAAAGTGTGGCATTGTGTAGGGAGCAGCAGTGCCAGCCGGGCGCTGCACACCCAGACGCAGTCCACTACTTTATGGGCAACGCCTACCCTCACTGCAGCAGCAAACTGATTTGTCCCTTGTACACACACTCATGCATGCATTCACTGGTTTGCCTCAAACGCAGGTGAGCAAACAGTCTCAGAAGCATGCAGCCCAGCTTGAGGCCTTTCAGTATGCGGTAGGCAGCCGGCGGCCGGCCAAGCCTCACTGCAGCAAGGAGCTGCTGAACCAGCGGCGCGTCATCGACTTGCTGGCAAGACAGGGCTGCTACAGCAAGGCAGCTGCCGTGCAGCAGGCTACCAATGGCATGGAGGCTGCTGAGATGAAGGCCACCCTTGCCACCTTTGAAGCGGAAGTATGTTTGCATCATCATCAATGTGCATGTCACCACCATGCATGCGACCATTTTTACGCTGCAAGAAGAGCTTGAGAGGTCCAGTGTCATGGAAAGTGTTTACAAACAGCAAACGGGCTCGTCTGCACAATTTTGCTGAAGGCAAGTTTCTTGGACGTCATCTGCAAAACTGCAGCAATTGCAACTCGTCACTGAATGTTTTCTGGCAGGGCTGCATGTAGAACAAACACAGGCTTTTGTTGTGCTGCTCTACTAAATCCTTCAAGTCTTAGTCCTGCGCATTTATCTGCAGCTGCCTGCAGAGCACTCAATCTGTGCATTCAAACTAGACTCTGCTGCAATTGCTTCACTGTTAATGGCATGGCAGTCAGCTGCAGAGTAGGAGTCTCACTTGGCTGTCTTTGCGCATCAATCCATGTGCTGTTGCATAGAGCATGACAATGAACACGTGCAGGTTGGTGTGAAAGAGGCCAAGCTGCGAGCTAAGCAGGCTCAGGAAATGGAGGTGCTTCAGGGCAGAGGTGCTAGGGGCCGAGACCAGCTCAAAAGGGCCCATGCACAGGTGCTTTGCTTCCGGATGTCAGGCCACAACAGACGTCCAATGCATCCTAACCATACTGCATGCTATATCCTTGTTGCATGGCACTGTGCATTTGCTTTTATTTTGGTCACAAGTTACGGTAGCACACACGAGATGCAGCAAGCACAGGGTCTGTCATGATGTTGACATCCAGAAATTTCTTTGGCAGCGCTGCTAGCTAGCTATGCCATGTTTGTTGCCTGGATCAGATCAGTGTACAATTGGTTATTTACAAGTGCTACATACTACTATTCGCCGCCACCACTGAGTCTTCAGTTGCTTTTGTGCAGAAGGGTGAGCATGTTAATGGGATGAGAATGTGTCACACTGCACTTATGCATGCTTTATATGGGACAGGCTACCTGCGTGCTTAGCTGGTGTATGAGTTCACAAGTCAAGCACAGATGCTGAATGTATGCCTTTGCCTTATATGCCTCGGCAAGAGGAGTGGTGTGATGTTGCTTGTTGTTGATTGCTGGCCGCCTGCAATGTACATGGCAAACTTCCAAGCATGTTGTGCATTTGCAGGAGCTGGAACAGCGACAACAGCGGCTGCGCAACCTCAAGGCTGAATTGCAGAATTTGCAACGATTGGAAGTTGTGCACTTAGAAAATTTCCTTGATGGCCAAGCGCGCGCTGGAAAGCAAATGCCACTGGAGGAGCGTGGCTTCAAGCGGGATGGCATGGACTATGAGTATGATCTGGTTGGAATCTAGCCTCACAGGATTGCAACGATCTGATTGGACGAGGGTGGGCCCACCTGCTGTCTCGCCTTCCGAAGCAAAGCATGATGGACCTCGGGATCTTAGTCAAGCGGCCACATGCATTCAATGTCGTACGATTAGGTATGGTTAAGGACAGATTTACGGTCAGACGAAGGTCTGTTTATGTGACTCATCTTTGTGCAACTTCGGTAGCAAGGGTAGGGCATTCACCGGGCCACCTTGTTGCGCAAGCTGATCAAGCTTGCGATTCATTTTGTGCGATAACTGGTTGCATCAACTCAGTACGTATTTTCGCATAGTGTCGTCTTTGGTTGTGGCTGTCAGACGCCTCCCTTGACAACTTACACGACGAATAGTTGATGTATTTGCACTAGTGTCAGCGGCTCTCGCGCTGTCTCTCCTACATGCGATTAGCGAGAAGCACAATCACCTGCCCTGAGGATCTGCTATCACAAGCGCAGGTGCATCACTTGTGAGCTTTGACCCTTTCCTCGCAGGCGCGATGAAGTGCACGTGAGACGACTGTAGGCCACGGTGCGCCCAACACAAATGCTGCTCAGGCTCACGCGCAGATCACTTGCATAGCATCCCGCTTTCCTTAGCAGTTTTGCTTAGCTTTGCGCACAACATACTTCGTCTGCGGCTTGCAGATGGCAATGCATGCTTGGCTTCTTGCGTAGGTGGACGTCCCTAACTTATTGAATGCCTTTAAGCACGACGGCCGGTCTTCGGCACCTTTGAGCGTTGGCAGCGTCCCAAGCTCTCTTGTGAGCATCTGCAGCTGGAGTCTGCAGTCTACACCTGCTTCTGCTATTACTTTTATACCCTGCAGCAGGCACGAGGCATTTTGAATCTTTAGAGGATAGTGCTGCTGGGACAATCAAGGCATCAAGCTACACAATGTGCAGGATTTGAAGTGGCAGCTTCCTGCATTCACACAATGCAGGTATCGTGTCTTTCAAATTTGTACACAGCACTGCTAGTTGCAATACTCATCAACGAACACGGGTTGCAAACCTGGACTCATGTTGGCACAGGAACCTAACAGCGTGCTCACAGGGGCTCTGATGCAGATGCTTCTGTAAGCACCTCAGACTGTGCAAAGCAGCAGTTATCAAGTTGGCATTACCATTGATGTGCTGAGGGAAGCAAACACAAAACCTTCAAAATCATCAATGGCAGTGGATGTTGGCAGCAGCAGTCACAGCATCAGCAATCATCAGTCGCAAGCAGTCACGCACCTTCACAGAGACATCAACAGGCGAATCGTGGATGCCAACTCTGTGGTGAGGGTACTGGATATTGTGGAAGATGCCAGTCAGGATTTCAATGCTGTCAACATCTCCACAGCATTTCACCGGCTGGCCAGAATGTGGCGAGACTTGCCAGAGCTTTCATCGACTGCGCCTGGAGGGCAGGGCAGGTTGCACAATGCCCTTCAGACCCTCATGCAGCTGGCTGTGATTCACATCAAAGAGGTGCATTGTAGCTCAAATGCTCAAGCACAAACTAGTCACAACTCATGCTTGCTTGCTGACAATCTGTTACAAGACAGCATGTGAGTCAATCATATGTTTGCAAGCTGCACAGGCTGATAATGACATGCTGACACTGCAGCAACAATATATGTTGCTCACAAGACAACTGCAATGTTGTGGCTGTTTGTACTCCATTATCATCCTGGTCTAGTGACGATGCTGGCATGTATAGAAATCGATGTGAAGGCCCTTGCTTTGACTTGCACTAAGCTTTCTCGCTTCATGCTTTGGATTTTGCCATGCAGGTCCAGGGTCAGGGTCTTGGGATCATCATCTGGGCATTAGCAAAGATCTGCTATGATCCAGTCAAGATCCGGTCCCTGCTACAAGCATTTGCCCAGGAGGCGATAGACCGCGTCACTGAGGGGGTCCCCAAGAATGAGCCCAACCTCAAGCTGGGGCCTCAGTCCCTGTCTAACATGGTGTACGCATACGCTGTCATGGGGCACCACCCTGGTAATGATTTGCTGGCTGCCATTGCTCAAGGGGTGCAGGGGCAGCTCAGAGACTTTTCCCCTCAGGTACGCTGTCATCAGTCAGTCAATTGTGGCATGCATGTAGACAAAGCATGACTTGCCCACAGTGCATGAACGCCCTGCAGGTATTCTAGCATTATCTTGTTTGAGGTGTGTATCAGAGATGGGGTTTCATGAAAGTTGCACAACACAGTACTCATGCAGCATTCCCTCCATGAGTCATGCTTCTGTTGGCCTCGGCAGCCTGCCCTGCAGGTTGCATCATTGTCGTGTTGGCTCATATATCACATATCTGGCCATCAGCATGCTTCTATGTAAGTATGTTTGCTTTGTTTGATGGGTCAACCTGATATGCAATCTGTGTTATTTTGGCACATGGCCATCATTCACAGCTGTCATTGGCTAGTGTTGATGGGGTCTAGAAGCAATTTACATGCGACTGTGATAAGGAGTCATCTCTGTGCAGGGTTTATCCAATATAGTATGGGCATATGCCAAGTTGGGGGCTCTGCCAAATGCTCGGCCAGGCAGTGATGAGTCATCAGGGCTGGAGGGCAGGGCCAAGGGCAATGTGGGCGGCTTGCTAGATGCCTTGGCTGTGGAAGCTGTTAGTCAACTCATGGATGCACGCTGCAGCCACAAATTCATACCACAGAATCTGTCCAACATGGTCTATGGGTATGCTCCTGCTTACATGCCACATGTGACCTAATGTCATCCCAAACTATATCATGTGATGTGGTGCAATGTATGGCAACATCACATAATCATGACATGATCAGGGTTGCGCAAATGCAAGCCTGTCACAGTGGTTGACCAAGCATTTCACTCACAACAGCTCACAAAGAACACATGCAAACTGCTGTATTCACTTTTACCCCAATGTATTGTACAGAAACTCTGTACCCTGTTGTTACTAAGATAACTTTCAGTTTTCTTCACACACTCAATGTCAGGGGACACACAGTCTTGTCACCCATTAGCAAGCAGTACAACAACTTTCTGCATACAGATGGCTGTAGATGTGGAACTCTTTGCCATTTTCATTCTTGACAGCTGCAAATTGTTGCTCTTCCAGAGTCAATGACTCATAATAAGACATTTTGGTCGCAAAGTTTGCCTGGAAATGCCAGAATGCCCATCCAGCCACTTTTTGGGGCGCATGTTGGTTAAATATTTGTGTTACCACCCTCACTAGAAGATCCATGTTCCCTGCTGAATAGGCTTGATTTTAGCTGAAATGGGCTCATTTGGTTTGAGTGCTTTGCAGTCTGCTGGCTCAGATTGCTGCATGGTGGGTGCAGGTACGCAGTGCTAGGGCATGAACCAGGGGCAATGCTTCTGTTGGCTGTTGCCCAGCAGGCACTCTTGCAGCTGGACACCTTCAGCCCTCAAGAGCTCACCAACATGGTCAGTTCATCTCAAATCACACACAAGATATGTGTTTTTTACCTGTACAAAGAATGCACTGGAATGAATTGTTCACAAAAGCATTGCTTTGCTCATGTATTTGCATCATTACCATGCCTGAGCCTCATCCTGACCTGTCATTGCACAAGCATGCCACCTGGTCGCATCAGATGTCCCTGCTTGGCACTCAATTCAAACAACAACAGCTGATCAGAATCAGACTGGTCAATCTGCACATGAGCATTGTGGGTGTCATGTAGATATGCAACCAGCCCATGTAAACGTGCTTGCAGGTATGGGCATATGCAAAGCTTCTGCCCCAGGGTCAACCCCTGTTTGGCCCCCCACAGGCCCTGCTGAACGCTGTGCCCCAGCATGTGGTCAGGCAACTAGGAGACGACAGTCAGCATCACAAGGTGCATCTACAAATCAACCTATCCAGCCTTTCACACCTCACTGCTTGTACTCTCTCGTGGCACCGCTCTATGGGCTGTGCAGCTGCTAGTCCTGCCTGCGTAATCAGCTGTATTGACAAGCTATGTAGGCCATGGTCTGTCCTCTGACACAGGTGCTGCCCAGTCTCTCTGACCTTGCCTTCCTTGTTGGAGTTGTGCAGCAGGGAGGCCTACAGACACGGTACAGACAGACGAACACCTGTCTGTCTGTCTCTGCAGGTGAAGCCGCAGACAGTCAGTAACCTTTTATGGGCTTATGCCACCTTAGGTTGGGCTCCCACCCACCTACTCAATAGCTTGGCAGTTGAGACCCTGCGCCAGTTACCCTATTTCAAGCCACAGGAATTGGCCAACACCCTCTGGGCATATGCTACCCTAGGCTACACCCCCATGCCAGAGTGGCTGGCGCAGATGGGGGTGGCGTGTGAGGGACAGGTGGGGGGTTGCAAGCCCCAAGAGCTTAGCAGCCTGGTTTGGGCCCTGGGCAGCTTACGTCATCACCCTGGAGCAACCTTTCTGCGTACTGCCACTGAAGCAGCCAACAGGTGATCAACAAGCCAGCAGACACTACTGACTCACCAGCTGTCGTGTGCACTGCTTGCAATGACATTCTTGCCAAAGAATACTATTGTGCATGCAATACCAAATAGCAACAGCAACAGCATGAATCATGTCTGATTGACTTGTCTGCTGGAGCTTATCGCCTCCACCGGTCTTGTCGGTAGCCTTCCCTTTGGCCTTGGGCCTGTGACTGTATCACAATGCGTTCTGGCTCCCAGGCTTTTCTTCTCTCACATGCGTCAGTGTAGCTCATTTGCGCAGCAGCAGGCGTGTCTGCTCTCACAGGGCCACACTCCGTTGCTGTATATGTGCAGCAGCCCTTCACTGCATGTCTATGTCTATGTCTATGTCTATTTTTGGCGTTAAGGACTCATTGGTGTTGTGTACATACACTGCAGACAGCTGGACAAGTTCAAGCCTGCCGAGCTGTGCAACTTTGTGTGGGGTGTGGCGCAGCTCAGTCCTCAGGCTGACGTGGACCTGCTGCAGGAGGTGCTGCAGGCCTCACCCACCTGGTCAGAGGTCAGCACACACGCACTTGCACCCTCCATATCAGTTGCACTTTTACTTGCATTTGCACTGTCCAAGTTGATCACAAAATCTCACTGGCCCTTGCACTTTCACTTTCACTTGCACAATGCAAATTGATCACAAGCTCACTGGCACTTGCACCCTCCAATTTGATCACGGTCAGCACGCTTGTACTTGCTCTGGCCAAAATAATTACAAACTCACTGTGTGCATGCAGCAACCTGCATCAGTGTTTCGTGTCATGCAAGCCTGCCTACGTTGAGCAGTGCCTCGCCTTGCAACCATGAGTGGCATCTTCTTTGTGATACAAGACATTCTGCAGTTGTCAATTTGAGCAGCTTCTTCACCTGCACTGCCTTGTTTTGCTCACCTCACCAAAATTGCATCTGTTCCTGTTCAAACCTCATGCTGAGAGCGCAGGGCGCACACGACCACTTGTGCATCTCATGTTTCACTTAGTACTGTACAGTCTGGAGTGTGGAGCCAGTGGTGACTCATCAGACATCCTGGCTTGCAAGCACAGGTCAGTACGATGTGCGACAAGGTGAAGCTGGTGTGAGTGGTTGTGCCTTGCAGGGAGTTGGCCCTGTGGAGGTGACTCGCTTCTTGTGGGGCTTGGCGGTGCTGGATCACCTGCCCAAACCTGCAGCTGCCGGCCTGTATGACAAGCTGGCACAGATGCCTCTCACATCTTTCACGGCTGAGTGCCTGGATCAGATTCTTCAGGTGCTGCGCTGTGCTGTGCTGTGCTGTGCTGCCTCGCGTTTGAGGGTCATGAGGTTGCATGCCATGCTGTGCTGCGTTTGACTGCAAGCACTCGTGATGACCAAATGTGTTCATATCTGGGTGGCCCCTTGTCAAATCTGCACAGATGACTCATGCGATCACTGGACCATTTGGCTGTCATTGAAGTCTTCTACACTAGCGACACCTGACACTCATCCCCAGACATTTCTTGGTTCCAAAGTTCACAGTAAACGGATGCTTCTCCAAAGACTGGTGACATGCTTACATCCCAGGAGCTGGATAACTCTGTTACACAGGAGCATGGTCTCCAACACAGCTGATGAGTCTGGGGTGCAAGGCTTCTGACCTTGTCTCCAGAGTAGACATTATAGGAAGGCTGGCTGCATAGCATGTTTCCACCTGCAGGTGGATGCTTTCCTGGAGTGCAGTGTGGGCAGTCTGATGCATCTGCTGCCAGTACAGCTGCAAAGGGCCCTACAGCTGACCTTAGTGAACAGCCTGCAGCAGCATCACTCCTCCCAGATGCTGCTGGACACCTCAGCAGGACTCTCAGCCCTCAGTGTGCCCCATTCAGCCCCATACCTTATGCAGGTGACAATCCTACCAAAAACGATACATGTCACCTGGAAGGAAACTATCCCCTTCAAGAGACAGGAAGATCAAGGCCGTTATTGTTACAAACCCTTTACTGAAATCGAGATCAAAGAGAAAATATCATAACAACATGGACGTGGGCTTGTCAAGTGTTTGTCCTTGACTGAGTTTGCTGATAAAGATCCTTGCAGGGTTTGATTGCATTAGGTGCATTCACGGAATGTAACTGATGAATCTGAATGCAATGCAGGACGGTCCTCTGTTGGTGGATGTTGCAATTCTGGGGCCCTGCCCTGCAATAGCCCTGCAGATTGAGGATCCAGGGGAGTTGGCTGTAAATGCCCCTTGGCTGCCTCTGGGGAACACACGTCTGAAGCAGCAGACCATCCGCAGCAAAGGCTGGCAGGTATTTGTTCAACAAAACGCATGCAACATCTATACATACACGCACAATCAGCAGCATGCCCTGAACACTTTCCACACATCATTGCACAGTTGCCTGCATAATGTGTTAATGTATCAATAACTATGTAATCATTCAATGTTTTGACACACTTTGTTGTTGCAAAGTCAAAGTAGATCCTGTCATGTTTTGGGGCTGGCTTCTGCACTCATTCCTCGGGCATTGCACAAACGGTGACCAGCTGTCAGTTCATCATGTCTTCTCCTGCCTGGCAAGTTGTGAGTTAACAATAGTTGCGTGCGCAATAGTAGCATGCTTGCAACTTGCCATGGTTTGTGCAGTCGCGGTTGATTATGCTTCATTTGTAATCATCAATCATGGAAGCAGGTGTCACTGCAACTGCTGCTTGATGCTGCAGGTGGTGAGCATTCCATTCTACATTTGGAACATGCTGGGAACTCTTCCTCTCAGAGCTGCCTACTTACAGCAGCTGCTGCACATCTGCCAGGCCATGCAATTTCAGCCTACCCCTTACAACTCCCCCACTCAGCCCGCTGCTCACTCCATCACTGCTCGCACCTTTTCCAATTCCGGCATTGAGCGCATCAACTCAGCGCTCGCAGCTCAGTGGTCGAACCCCAGCGCTGCGGCTGCAGCTGCTCATGCAGGTCCTGGCTTGGGTGACGTGACTGCTGACGCATCAGCTGCAGCTGGCAGGGCAGCTTCCTGCACACGTGGTCCAATGACAGCAGGTGCTGCAATGATGCACCAGCAGCTTGCTGACTCATCCCGGCAGTTATCAGAGCATGTGCGTAACTCTGCCCTGTACCAGGCGTATGACAGGCCTTCAAGCACAGCACCAGCCCCCAGTTGTGATTCGTCTTTGCAGAGCCCATTCCCTCAAGGCTTCAGACACAGCTCAAAGGCACAGTCACAGGCGCTGCAAGCTGGGCTGCAGTATGGCCAGGATGGACGCTCAGCAGCTGCTGCAGCAGCTTCCTGTCATGATGTGTCACCCTCCACATGGGAGTTGGGATCAAGCTCGAGTCAGTCTGGTGCGGTGCATCATCAGAGCCGCTTGTTTGAGGCAGATCTCTCCAAGAGTGACTCACAACAGAGCAGGACTGATTCAGGGAGGAGTGTGCATGATGGGTGGGCGGGGCAGGGGCAGGGCATGCCAGGGGGTGACCCCCCATTGGATGCAGCACAGTACGACGCTGTGGCTGCTTTACAATCGCTGGCATTGCAGCTGCAGGCCACTGGTAAGTACCACTCCCTCACTGGCGTCGGAGCTGGCAATTAATGCAACGGGAAAGACCCCTCCAATCAAAAGCAATTCTCTTGCTGCTTCAGGTTTTACTAACATCTTTGTCATTGGCTTTCACAAGCTGACAGCTGTAATGATGCGGCGTCATCAACTGGGTTGCTTTTGCTCTGTCGCGCCCTTGTCCTTACAGCAAAGCCCTCCTTTCTGCCAACGCTGCAATTCCTGTCAAGACCATGCTGAAAAGTCAGCAATGGTTGGGCACAACAATGCCTAGTCCTTACCACAGTGTCAAGGCTAGTTGTCGTGAAGGATGTAGTGGTGTGCAGGGCTGCAGTCCCGCCAGACAGACACATTGGAAAGGATGTGTGCTACTTCTGCTGCTCGGGGCGCCCCTCCTTCTCACCCCACCCACCCTGCCCACCGTGATGCTACTGTCGGCATTGCCAGGTACACCCAACTGCCAATTATGTTTGCTCAAAAAGTGCTTGATTGTACATTAAAACTGCTTGTCTATGACTTTCAAACAAAGAGTGAAAACCGTTTCCTTTAAAAGAAACAATAGTTCCAATGCCTGACTGAACAGTGCTCAGCTGAACAGGGCTTGGTTAGTCTGGATTTTGTGGTCAGCAGGGGTTGTGCAATTACCTCCGTCAGGAAAAGGAGCTTGACCTCTGCACAGCTTTCAGCAACTGCTGGATTGACGCAAGTACTGGCTGGCAGTGTGTTGCGCTGACTGAACCAGGTTCAAGCTTGCCTTGTCAGAACTACCATACATGCCATGTGTCGCAATCCATGCGCCATGCCAGCAATGCATATGGTTAAAGAACTGAGTCAACAACACTGCTCAGAGTAGAGGTATGTTGTATGCAGGCTCGATCCCTCCCCTGCGTTTTCTGTCAGCACCTCTGGTGAAGACTGCAGACCTGGCAGTTCTCATGATGCGTTTGCCTCATGGCAGAACGCCACCCCAAACACTGGTCCACCCCAACCCCTGTCCTTGTCAGCTCATCGCCCCCCCTGGGATGTATATCAAGCACAGCAAGACAGCATCATCAATCAAGGCGTCCCATGCATTGTGCTGCAAGCTGCAGGCTATGCACCAAGCTATGCACAGCCCCACAGACGCTAGCCATGTGAATATGCTTCAAGGCATAGGATGAATAACTCTTGGGTGAACATTGGCCCTATTATTTCATGCAGCCGGCTGCAAGATACAACACTGGGGTTGGGGGATGGTGGAAAGCAACACACACTCAGTATACCATATTCTGGGATGGGGTCTAAATTGAGTATTGTCACATTACTAAGCAATGCTTGTATGAAAAACCCTGGCTCATCAAATATAGATCCCATAAATAATCTGGTTTGCTGCTCATGCCCATGAGTTGGGTGTGCAGTGCTATTTCAGATCAAGTATCTATTCAACAAAATTCCTTTGACATGATGAAATGCCATTGAGATGATATACATCTATATGCTGTGGAAACTGCAAAGGATCAGTGCTCTTCTGCTTGATGGCTGATTCTCCGGTGCGCCATTGTGCACCAGAGACAGTCTACAAGCACTTGGCAGATTTTGAAGAGTAGTTGATTGCAATCAAACTGCATGGTGTTAAGTTTGCTCAGAAAACATGATAAATCAGATTGGTTCAAATGTTGTTATGAACAGCGTTTTGGTAGAGTGGGTAACACAGAAGCGTTATCTGTAGCATGGCCTATGACAGATAGGCAATTTGAAACAACTAGTGCTGACAATTCTGGTTAGGTGTTACAAGCTGTTAGCCAGTTTGTGTCACACTGCACTGAATATTTGGCTTCATCCCAAAAGCCTTTCAGCATATGTGCCGTCTCTGTCTGATTGTGCGGTTCTGGTGATTGTGAGTGCCAACTGCTTCTGTACTTCTATCCAATTTGGAAGAGTTGACTGTGCTAAGACGGTTACCAAATGATTTTTGACCTACACAATGCTGATCTACAGATGCATGACTATGCTCTGTCTGATGGGCTGGTCAAAGAGGTCTCACCTTTGTAGCAGATTATCTTTCTCGTCAAGTTTAACTGGTATAGGTGAGATGTTGTTCGTAACACCTGGGTATCATTGTCGGACAATCAGAATGCGAGTTGCTTTTGTGAGCAAGCTGTAAAGAAAATGCAGTGCAAGTCAATGGGTCTTTTGGTTCAAAGTCTTTGTTGATTTGACTGATTCCAGCAGCAACAAGCAGCAACGCATGTTCCAAACTAACATGCAGGAGCGACTCTGCTGAAGGCATGCTGGATGTGCAGAGCTTGCTCATTTGATGGAGTGCTTGAGTTGCGCCTGCTGCTGAGTGAGAGTCTGTTGAACAAACATCTGCATCTGGTTGGTCTCAGCAGGCCTCGGTTCGCTCAGAAACCAATCATCAAGCAGAGAATCGGCAGCGGAGCACCGTGCACCTGAAGCATCACCCATGAAGCAAATGTTGACAAAAAAAATTGACTGTGCGCACACAAACATTTGCCAAGCGTGCAATGAGACCATTTGGAAGCTGTGAAAAGCAAACACCCTTGGTGCTGCATCATGTATAACATTATGCTGTTGAATGCGTCTCTTTGCCAATTCCCACCAATGGTAAGTTCTGGCATGTTGTGCAGCATTTGCCTCGAGCCCATGACAAGTGTGGCTTTGCCCAACAACATAGTCCGCACCTGGATCAAGCTGCAAGAGGCGGCCAAGCAGTTTGACTGAACCTGCAGAGGCATCTGGCAGGAGCTCTTCCAAGGGGAAGCCCTCAGCATGGGCAAAGCTGATCTTGCCGTAGTCTGGCATCTCAGTCACGCCCGGCCATGCCTCCTCTATTGATCCAAAAGTGGCAATCACTCGGCCCAGCTGGTCAATGTCAGTCTCTCCAGCAACAAGAGGGCATAACCCTGCAACCAAGGACTGGTTCATTCTCTATCCACCAAGTGTACAAGGAAGTGCAATTGAGTACTCACGATGCACCTCATCAAGCAGTAGGGAAAATGCCAAAGGTGTAGTCTGCCTTGCCATGTTACCAGATTCATTGATCATCTCATAATCATATTGTCAGATGAGCACTGTCGTGAACCAAGAACCTTTTGGATGTTAATGCTGATCAGATTCTGAAGCGCAGGTCAATGACATCCTTCGAGGTTCAACAAACATTCATCCTATTGAGCAGAAGGCAGTGAGCATCGCAAGACGATAGTCAAACTGTTATTGTGGTGCAACATGGCTCACCCAGTAGTTCAGCAAAGATGCAGCCTACTGCCCAGAGGTCTACTGCTTTGCCATAGGATCTGGCTCCATATAGCAATTCAGGTGCACGATACCAGCGTGTTGCCACAGCATGAGTGTATTGCGGCCTGTCACCACCAGAATCAGGCCTTGCGTGTCCAAAGTCAGCAAGCTTCACAACGCCCTCTTGTGACAGCAACACATTGGCTGGCTTAAGATCTCTGTGGAGGATGCCTGTATGCTGGCAGCATTTTGTGGTTTAGAATTTCACCATACCAAGCAATCAGTTATAATGAGATAAAGCATGCATACCTGCTGCATGGCAGGCTGCTAGCCCTTCAAGTATCTGTTGCAGAAGGCATTTCACCACAGCTTCTGGTAGAGGCTGCCAGCTGCTGTAAATGACTTGTGCAAGGTCAGTACAGCAGAACTCTAGTACTAGCACCAAACTGCTGCCCTGTAGTCGGCAGGCAGACGTCGGGGCCTTTACTTACAGATTGCCCGATATCTCAACGATGCCCGTTTCTACCTGGCTAAAGGTTTCCAGCAGCCGCACGATGTTGCGGTGATCGAGCGTTCGCAAGGATTGGTACTCTCGAAGACGGTCTTCCGACACACCGACTTGAGGATTTCTGTTGAACACGCGTTTGAGCGCTCGAATCTGACCAGAAGGCTTGTGCAACGCTTTGACAACCTGCTACAAGGAACGCACGTCGTACCTCTGTTCTAGTAACTATAAACAAAGTTGATCTCTGCATTTCCCTGCCTACCTCCCCGAAAGCTCCCTGGCCTATCTTGTTTATCACTTTGTAATGGTGCAGAGGCAGCAAGTGGTCCAGTTCTCGCTCGTCAGGGTGCATGAGACCTGAGCACGCCACACTGAATTCCCGCTGTCGCTGCAAGTAGCATCTGGAATATAAAAGTCATGTCGGCATTACATACCATATAAGATTTTGGGTCTGCAGGCAGTGTATCATGGGTTTGGTATCACCATCTTGCCATTGAAGCTTGACCCAGTAAATGGCAAGCCCATCCAGGAAGCTGTGACCAGCATCTTGCACGTTCCTGCGTTTCTGGTGAGCTTTTCATTGCGGCGCATGCTGCACTTGCCATGTATGCCATTGACTCTTCCCCTTATATGTCAGCACCTGTATCAGGCTCATTGCTTTTGTACTGCTTTTCCATTTTGTGTGTGTTGGCAAGCTGTCCTCACGGCACCATGCTGGAGTTTTGTTGTCTGTACAGACAATGTGTTTGAGTGTCTGCCTGTGCTAGCACCATCCAGCGCTGACGGATTATGCTTGTATGCAGGCAAATGCACAACAAGTTCAAAAGCGAATGAGCAATCCCTGCACTCCAGCAGAGAGGGCAGCGGATGTTGTTGAGCAGGTGCTTGCAACCAATGGGGAAGACTACTTGCAGACCAGGCAATCTAAGCTGTACTGGTGGCAGCTTGCCTTGCTAGATGTCAAGCTGTTCCTTGGGGTCGCCGTGTCCCTATTGCTTTGTTTCACAGGTCTTGTTCTGTACTTGGCTTTCAAGGTCCTGCTGATTGCGCTTCACTGGGCACGGTCTGTAGGTGAGGCACCACCTCTTTCCCCAAACTGCAAGCGCAAGACCACTTGATGTTGCCATGCATGCAGTCTCAGACAGCATTGCCTGTGGGACTTCTGTGCTCAATCACACCGACAGACGCTGTCTGAGCCCGCAGCAAAGCACAACAGGGTACCTGTTCACTTTGCTATGCAGTACAAGAGTCTAAAAAGTCAGAGACACGAGTCTGCCTCTCACAGGTGTGGGCACACATGTGTCTTGCTACAGCAGATTTGACGAGAGGGCTGAGGCGCTATTGCCCTGGGATAGCAGCATGTGTGGGAAGTCTCAGTGTTGTCTGTGTGCTAGCTTGGGCCCTTGCATGGCCGTACATTCATGCCTTCCCAAGGTACTATCTGCGGTGCTGGTGATTTTGGTTCCCTCCTTTTTTGGGTCATTCCTGCCTGTCAAGTTAGAGGCGTGTTGCCTGGCATTTACAGTTCTTAGTAATCCTGGCACTGTAAACTGCTCGACGTTCAAACCTGATGTGGTCTAGGTTGATTGTTCGTGTCACTGGCAAGCCTGTGATGCTCACAAATGCGCAGGATGTGGTTGATTGCCCTTTGCTGTAGGTTTGGATACAAATTGGCAAGTCAAGCATTTGGTCTCATGCTCCTACACTGACGCTCTGCAATATCACATGCAAGTTATCTTGCTGTAGTTACACTACAGTATCACAAACAATACACAGTGGACAAGCTTGCGCGTGAGTGGTCTGACACTCCTCAACATTGCTGAAACACCTTGTGTGCCCTACACGCAAACTTTGATGGAAAACTCTGATGGAGGACCACAGACAAAAACATTTGTCAGTCACAATTAAACATGCACAAGGTGCAATCTCGGACGGCTTGTATCTGGAACAACATCGTTTTAGCTTGGAATGTGACGATTGAGAATGTCAATAAGCCAGTGGACATGCCGAAAGTGAGCTGTACCAGGCAGCTGTATGCAGGACTCCTGGACTGCAGACTGCCAGTAAGTGTATATACTTATGATGACAGATGACTGTTTTTTGTGCATGTGCTTTGTTGGCCCATGGCAATGGTATGGTAGCATGCAGCAAGCATGACATCATGAGAACACTAGAATAGCTAGCCGGCTCTTTTCATCAATCATGTAGAGGAGGTTCAGCAACTAGCTAATGTCAACAATTGTTTAGAAACTGTACAGTCAGTTGAAACCCTCTGGTCAGTCGGCCTAAAGCCGACTGCATAGCATAGGATAGCATTGTGCAAGATAAGTACTGCTAGCTGCATTTGCATGTTACGCTGTTATATTATAGCGTCCTTTTGCCTTCCTTCTCCTCATGACATTCCTGCCCCCTCGAGAACTTATCCTGCAAGACATGTCACAAGCAACAAATGAGAATAGAGCAGTCAAGTTGCTTAACAAAGATTGACACACCAGAAGCTGAACAAGCTGACATCCCAATCGACAGCAGTCTTACCGATTCAAGAAGCCATGGCGCCTTTTTCTGATGATGACGCTAGGTTGGTAGGTTCTTTTGGTAGCACAAAGCATGCCTTCTGCATTGTTGTCTATGATTGGATCTGCATTGCCATTCATCAATGTTTGTGATGCCAGTGAGCCTCACTGCTGCCTGTGACAAGCTGGTTACCTAGCTGCTCAATGCCTGTGCTGGCTATGCTGGTCAGCTGCTGTACTTCCTGCGTCCGCAGAACTGTCTGAACTTGAACAGGCATCAATGGCGTGTATGGCAGCGCCGAAAATCCAGAAAAGTGTGAATTACTGCTTGCTTGGTCTGACTTTGCAGCTGGCTGTGCCCACAGAGGCAAGCAAATGGCTGACTGAGCAAACGGAGAACTGTCACGAAGGCTCGGCAAAGCCGCCTGCACAGGCCTGGGGCCCTCAAGCATCAGCGAACACAGTGAGTGGTATAGCCGCGAACATGCTACCCCTTGAGGCATCAAATTCGCGGTCGCAAACACGCATGGTGTGCATAAAATACGCGTCGCAGGTGCCTGCATAATATGTCAACGACTTCTAAAAGCCGTCTTGAACAACGAGTGTGGTACGCTGCGCTCACGGCTGCACTGGATGCTTTGAAGTTCAAAGACGAAGGAACGGCCAGGTACCCAAATCTACCTGGCATCCTAGACTGTGATCACGTATTTTGCACTTCGTAGCACCTTGACAGATATGGCTTTCGCAAACATGTTGAACGCGCAAAGCAACGCATTGGGATGTTTGCATGCATCGCCCGCGACAGCGTTGCAGCCCCGTTCTGCAACACACTGTCACAGACGACCCACAAAAAGCTTGCGCGTTCAGGCAGTCGCGGAGACAGAGACCCGTGCACCCGCTACATCGAACGGTTCCACACCTAAGGTCTGAGTTGTCCGCAGAAAGTGTAGATATGCAACAAGTGTTGACGTCTCTGAGCTGCTATTATTCTGCTGCAGAATGGAGTGCCTGCTGGCACGCCTGTGGTAGAGACTCTGGTGAGTAACACCACTTCAGCATCAACAGGCACCATCAAGCTTACTCTTATGCACCATTGCTGCCATCGTTGCTGCCATCGTTGCTGAAGCAGTCAACAATACAAACCAATATCAGAAAAGCGAACTACAGCAGTTCTTTCAGCTGAAGCACAGCAGATCTGACTGCATGTTCATCTGCAGGACTTGCCTTCCAGACCTAGGAGGAACAGGCGGAGCCCCACCATACGGCACGCCTTTTCAGAAACACACCTGTCCCCTTCTAATCTCATCCTCCCAGTCTTTGTACATGATGGCGAGAAAAACAGTCCCATTGCATCTATGCCAGGCGTCAATCGCCTGGGCTGGAGGCATGGTCTCATCGATGCAGTCCAAGAAGCCAGGTCTCATGGCGTCAACCAAGTTGTTATCTTCCCTAAGGTGCGGCTTCATCTCAACTGCCTCCTGCTATGCAAACACTCCTGTCAAGCATAAACCCCAGTTGCTGCTGTCTCCTGCAATGCCTGCCTTTGCATCTGCTGTTTTTGCTTGCATAGCTGATGACGTCAGGCACAGCATGGCCTTGACCTGTTTTGCCTTGCTGCAGACACCTGAGCACTTGAAGACAGAGACTGCAGAGGAGTCCTTCAACCCTGATGGCTTGGCGCAGCGATCCATCAAGCTCCTGAAGGACAAATTCCCAGATATCGAGGTCAGTTTGCCTGTTTAACCCCTCATACTCATATTGTCCTGGCCCAAGCATGACGCACCTGCTGCAAATCAGATTACACATTTGCTTCTGAAGCATTGCCAGCCTTCATCTGCCGATGCCAAGAAAGCCATTTGCACATGCAGTCTCCGGGAACACTTGCTTGCACATGTTGGCATGGTCAGCTTACACGAAGACCTGTGTCAATGTAGTGCTCACGTAATGTATCCTGGCAGGTGTACACGGATGTTGCTCTAGACCCCTACTCATCAGATGGTCACGATGGCATTGTCAGCGATGCTGGAGTGATCATGAATGACGAGACAGTGGAGTTTCTGTGCCGGCAAGCTGTTTCACAAGCTAGAGCAGGCGCAGATGTGGTGTCACCATCTGACATGATGGATGGTCGAGTAGGGGCCATCAGGTATCCCATCAACAAGCCCTTCAGCTTTGCCTGACGGCAGAGCATCATTCTGCTTGATGTTTGAGATAAAGCTTGCTTCTGCTGTTTAGCTTTCACACCCACACAACAGATTTGATAGGCTATGGACTGATTGCAGCGGCTGGCGCATTGCAGAACTGATGCAAAGGATGTGCTCAATACTTTGTTATGTATGGCTCTTGCATGTGTTTGCCACCAGTGCGTGCGTCATGCACAGTGAAGCCAACCTGCAGCTTGGTGGTCCCGTGAATAAATTCCTGCAACGAATCTGGACAGTCCTGTTTTTAGCCAAAACCAGCCAGCAGCAGTTATATGCAGTATCTGGTCTGCAGGAAAGCTCTTGATAGAGAGGGCTTTGCCCATGTGTCTATCATGGCTTACACAGCCAAGTATGCTAGCGCTTTCTATGGTCCTTTCCGAGAAGCTCTGGCCTCTGCACCAAAGCCAGGTCAGTCATGCAACATTCACTCCATTACCTTGTCATGACTTCCTATAGCATGTGCACATGCTGGACTGAGAGGTACAAAGGTACTCAAGGTCACATCTGCAAGGCATGACTGGCATTTGTGAGTGGCAGAACCAGTTTACGCTGGGCCTGTACTGTGTGGCACAACAGGCACTGCACCCATGGCTGCAGGCTGCCGGCAGTTATGTTGTTCAATTTTACTGTTTCATACAGGTAAGCAATCAAAAACAGGAAGTTGGTAGTTGTCACTGTTAGCTCATCTCCTGTGTGATTGTCGTGCCCACACGTGCTTACATTGGCAAGACACTGGACACTTGGAAAGCAGGCATGCAGCTGGTGGCTCAGGCTGAGGCTGTCTGACGAGTCTCATTTTGCTTCATGTCTTGGGGTGTCTTGGGGTATTACATATTGCATGTTCAAGCCTGGCAATGAATGATTCATCCACTGCTGACTGAGCTGGTGCCCATGTGAACAGGTCAGGAAGGGCGCATCATCCCTCCCAACAAGAAGACCTACCAGCAGGACCCCGCCAACTACCGGGAAGCTCTGAGGGAGGCTCGCCTGGATGAGGCGGAGGGCGCCGACATCATGATGGTCAAGCCTGGCATGCCCTACCTCGACATCATCCGCCTCCTCAGAGACAACACCACCCTGCCTGTTGCTGCTTACCATGTCTCAGGTGAGCTTGCCCATGGGCATGGGCATGAGCATGAGCATGAGAGGGGACATGCAATGCTGCTTATAGGTAATGCCAATCTGCTTGTTGGTGCTCATCGTATCTCAGATGAGTATACCTTGCTTGTGATTCGGCGTTTGGCAGTGTTGACATCTGGCATAGGCATGACTATGAGCCTGACATACAGGCCAGCTTGCTTGGCCCTCTCATTGTCTCTCACCGGCCGAGGGCGTTTGCGCTCTTTGGCTGTTGAGGCCTTGGTCCATGACCATGCTGCATCTCACGGGCGCTTGTGTTTGTGCAGGTGAGTACGCCATGTTGAAGGCTGCAGCTCTGAACGGATGGTTGAATGAGGAAGATGCTGTCCTTGAAGCCCTGCTTGGCATGAGGAGAGCAGGAGCAGAGCTGATCTTGTCCTACTATGCCACAGATGCAGCTAAATGGATGAACAAGTGACTGTGTTGCCCAGCATCATCATCCAAATCTAGCATGTACAAGAGACATCATGTGTAAAGTGATGCTGGCCAGCTGTGATTTTGATGACATATGCTAGCTTTTGGCAGATACTGAATGCAGATACTGACCTATGGCTGACGGGTAAGCAGCATTCATTCACATCCTGTGTACGTGCAATTGTGAGATGCACAAATGAGCATGAGACCTTGCTTCCAAGTTACGCGCTCACAGGATGCAAATAAAGCTCATCTACTTCACAACAGGTGGTAACCACATTTGTCTTTCCTCACTGATTGCCTCCCTTATCGAGTGTTTTCTACAGTATGGGTGACAAGCAATTCCCTAGCATCTACATGTACAGTAATTTCAACAAGCTGATGTTGCCTGCTGCAGGCCATGGCTGCCATTTTGTATCTTGCTTAAATCTTGACTAAATACCCCCAGCATGCAATTGTTCAGTCAACTGGCACTACAAACCGGCATACACACAAAGGTATTGCTCTCAAAACCTCTACATTCAGATCACACACGCTCCCTCGCGATTGCGCTTCAGAGTTTATTAAACCTCTCCATTCAGCTTAGTTATAGTACACAACAAGCGGCCGTCTGCAGTTGCGCGTGGCAAAGGATGTGATGCTACCAAACACCATTTCTTTCATCAGGCTCTTGCCATGGTGTAACAGGACCACTGCACGAGCCTCAAGCTTGTCAGCTTTGGCACAGATCTCCTCCCCAAGATCCAAATCTGAGGATTCTGCAACACAACAGGCAACATCCCACATCATCGTGCTGTTTTGAGACCTGTATAATGGGGCATGACAAGGTGCTTGGCCCTAGATTTCGCACCACGTGGCCCACATGGGACAGCCCCATGCTGTCTGGTACAAATTTACTGTCGGATGCTAGCAGGCAGAGTTAAGCCGCCACAGTAAACAGAGAGTAAGACAGTGCAGGTTTGACAGAGTTACACAGTGTGAAGAAAGATGCAGTCCATTCCTTTGCTGCTTACCAAGGGGCCCTTGAGCTACCATCAGGTTCACTTCGAAGTTGACCTTGTCCTGGGGCCCAGCTGTGAACCACTCCTTGGTGGCTTCCTCCATTTGCTCAGACAGAGCATGCTGACTAGGCACAGCTTCCTCTGCGCAGAAACCCAAAAACATTAAGCCCTATGACACAAGTGCTTGACACAAGCATGTAAATATACTCAAGCATACAGGGCCTTGCTGCAAGCTGGATGATCACAGTCATTGTGATGACAGACACTCGGCAGTGCCATCAAGCCTGTGCATCAGTGGTGTGAAAGTGCTGCACGCCATTTGCTGCTGAGTGGGCTTGTTGCACAAGAGCACACGCATGCAGCTGCCTGATGAACATATGCAGCTGACTCTGAAAGGTTTTGGGGAGCTCTGTCAGTCAGCTGCACACCTGAGTTGGCTGTGTCCTCCACAAACGTAGTGTGGATGGTATCTCCCGGCTGGAAGAGGTTGTTCAGGGTGAAGGACGCCACCTTCTGGAGACCAGCCATGTCTGCCAAGGCCACCACCATCAGGTTACCTACACGCACACACACACACATACACCGTCGCACCTCAGATGAGACTGCTTCATCTCACGCATGAGCTACAGTCGGCGTTGACTACACACTGCATGTTGCGGTGTCACTTGCAATGCACTGCCTGACAGGTTAAGAATGGTTAATACACAGTATGATGATAAGCATCAAAATTGCACATGTTGCAAAACTAATGTGAGCATCCCTGCCCTTACAGTTAGGGCGACATCATTGAAGCAGCAGCGACAGCAGCTGTGACCTGTATGCGTTGCTGCAGAACAATGTACAGCAGCAGAAGCAGCTGCAGCCAAAACTGTATTTGCTGGACAGGACAGAGAGCAACAGCGGCTGGGTCGCCACACCTGGCTGGTGGGTCTTGAGAGCTGCCACATTGGGAGGAATCATCAGCACTGGCGCGCTGCTATTCTGGGAGCAATAGTTGGCCACTGACCCATAGTCTGCCAACACCCCTCTGCACACCAATCAAACTGTCACAAATACATTTGAAAGGGAGCAATTGGAGTAACAATGAATACGGCTCAAAGTGGGGGAAAACAGGCACAAAGGAGGGAGGAAAGGAGGGAACAACTCAAGAAGCCAAGCATGCATGCCAGAGTGCAAAGAACAGACATTGTCAGCAGGCATGAGTGGTGCATCTATGCAGGGTGGAGGGCCATACTGAGACTGGTGCTGTTAGGGCAAGAAAGGCAGGTGGGGAGGGGCTGATGATGAAGAGGAAGGGCAGTCTCAGTCTGCCAGAAGGACAAGTTGCGGAGCAAGAGCCAAGCAGCTCAGACAGGATGGAAGAGAGCAGCATGAGGATGCAGTTGCGTGACTCAAGCGGACAGGGTTGAAAGGCTTACGTGCCGTGGCTGGCAATGAGCATGACAGCAGCGTCTAAATCTGCAGCTGTCTGACACAGAACTTCACCTATGGCCTGTGCTGACTTCTGCCCCTTCTGCACTGGCAGTTTCACCTGCAACAGTATTGCAAAGATACAGCCTGTGCCTTGCTGTGTAGCGCATGCCCCTCACGATATAACTCGCTCCAAGCAACATTGCAGCTTGTGTCTACGAATCATGCAAATTTCTTTGCATGTCAGAATGTCATTTGCTGCCTTGTGCATGTTCCTTGAAAAGCAAGACGAAGCGGTGCATGCTGTGAGTGCACCAAGGTGCAGATTAGAGCATCCAGATTTTGGTCAGAAACACACATGATCTTCTTTTTTTTAGCTGTACAGATCCTCCCAACCGCTGCAGATGCTTGGCAATCGTGATTTGAACTGACAGAAGCTATAGGTGCTGCATAGCTTGTACTTGTTCATGCCTGCTGTAAACGTCAGCAAGGTCATGCTGCTGTGGAAAGATGAACTTATGTAAGCATCACCGCAACTTTATTGTCACACAGCTCGTATGGAGGTCAGTGAGCCTGTGTGTTGCACACAGGTCAGCTTGCTTGACTGACAGACTGACCTCATATGAGACTCCAGCAGCTTGCAGCCTTTTCTGAAAAAGCTGCTGGACCTTGTCCAGCTCAGCTTGCTCAAGCCGCTTGACAAAGGCCTTCATGTCCTGCACTTCCTGAAAGGAGGAGCTCCTGTTGTACCCTGCGCCTGCTGCACTACCTGCATTTCCCAATGGCATACAGGAATTGCAAAGCTGACCATGGCCATGCCTTTTGGCTGCAAATGATGCTGTCATCATAGCTGCTGTCATTGCATTGGGGACTAGACTTGAAGCACATGCACAAGTGCGCATGGCAACCATTGTCTGCTGTGAATGCGTCGACGAGTTTGCGTGTTGGAGGCTCAATACTAGCGGGGTCTGCCCAACTGACTCACCATCTGTGTTTGCTCGGGGGTTGCAGATGACATGAACCAGGTGCACCTTGTCACCTGCAAGGATAGCAGTCCATGTTATGTGTACAACCTTGGTTATGCATGGCAGTCGTTTGAAGGGTGTATGTTGATCTGTAGCAACTACAGATGGGCTAGATACACATTTATGTTGCGTACCAGGCTTCACAACAAAGTCAAGTGCCCATTGTAGAGCTTGCTCAGCATCACTGGTGTAGTCTATTGCTATCAACAGTGACCTTGGCACCTCCAAGTCCTGCTGTTTTGGCGCTGACTGCTGAGCATTGCTAGGGGCTCTTAGTGTGACAGAGGCCTGGCTGCTGGAACTGGCCTGACTGATGACCAACTTCTGCTTTCTGTGCCTTGAAAGAGAACCTACTTTTGGAGCACTTTTGGTGCTCATCGAATGGAGGAATCTGGCAGACTGAGCACCTTGTAGACGACAACATTTTGCAGTCGCTGTGAGGCCAGCCGGTCTGTTGGATCGATCTGAACACTGCATGGTGCACAGCTTCCTGGCGATCGAAGCTCAACGTGTTCTGGGTTGATCGAAGTTTACATGCAAGATCAGGCTGATGGGTGTAGAAAGTAGCGTGAATTGCCAGACGCCCGCCGCTAATCACTGAGTCAAGCTGACTGTGCAAAGCTAGTGATGCCTGCTGCCAAGCCGTCGAGTAAGCACACTTAACACCAGAAAGTTGCTCTGGCCTCACGCACGAATTCGGTTCCCAATGTTTGATAGTTGTGTGTATGGTGTCGGAGTCAACGCAAGATTTGTTCCGAGATGCTAGCTGCTCAACACCATTCAGTCTAAAGTACTGGCTGTTCAACATTAGTCACTTCTGTACCAGAGTAACATTGGTGAGACATATTCCCCCTGCAAATACAACTCTGCATGTAGTGCCGTCTAGTGCACAATACTAGGCCTAGGCCTCTCAACGTTAAGGGCAATGCAGCTTGGTTGAGCCTTGCAACGTTTGAGCTGCCTCATAAAGGCAGAAACAGCACCTTGTATACAGCCTTGTACGTACCAGTGCGTACATGTACAGCTGGAGAAGTGCCGCTTCTTGAAAAGTGGCTGGTATAGCGATTCTCAAGTTCTGTCATTCTATCGCTAACGAGCATGATAGCAACAATGCAATTAAGTACACACAGCTAAGCTCCAAGCATTGCTAACTCACTTGAAACGAGATTACCAGCTGACCTTGCCAAGTCACTCCTGCTTGCACATGTGCAATACACAGCAATGCCAATATGCTTTTTACCACAGAGAGTATGGCAGCCTGCAGCGTCTCAGTGTGCATTTCAATAGTGCCTGCTTCACTGACTCAGCTGGTGCCTCTGCTGGTGCTTGCGGTGCTGCAGCTGCTACCGCATCAGCATCATGCTGGTGCAGCTGCATCAGCAGCCACTGCTGAAGGCCCCAATGCTGCTGCCGCTGCTGTGTCCCTCTGCAGGAGGGTGTGGTACTGGGGTAAACAGTGCAGCTGCCGCTGGTGCTGCCGCTGCAGTATTGGGGGCTGCAGCTGCTGCTGTTGGGAAGGGTGCAGCCGCTGCTGCTGTTGGGAAGGGTGCAGCTGCTGCTGCAGCTGCTGCCGCTCCTGGTAATGTGGGAGCAAAGTCAGCTGCTGCTGTTGCTGCATCAGCATGTCACTGGTCTTCTGCTCTGTGTCAGTGACACTGAATCTACCATCCTTGTAGATGCATAGCATTGACAGGGATGCAATTTGCAGTCATGCTGAGCAGATCTTGGCTGAAACACTACTCTCCAGCGGAACTGCTGAGAATTATTGCCTCATGACTTGTGCTTCAGGTGGACAAGCCGATGCAGCAGCTGCAGCTGCCTGACGTGCAGGCATGGCTGGAGGCATGCAATCAAGTGACCCCGTATGATCTGGTGGGTGGAGATGTCCATGGCAATCTTCTGCCCTCCCTAGGGGAGGCAGCAACAGCAGTAGAGGCATGAGCTCCAGCACAGGCGGTGGCGAGGGCAGTGGCAGCTGTGATGGAATTGGTGATGGAGAAGGTGGTGGTAGTGGTGGAAGCGGCAGCAGTTCAGGTGGCAGTCAGCAGTGGTCGATACAATTGATTTGTACATGAGGTTACCACCACCACCTTTGTACTGATACCACCTTGAACACCAAGACAGCTGGAGCAGCAATTGAGTGTCTGCTACCTACAATGTAGCTGTAGTGTATGCATGCACATTCGAATTTTGCAAAGGTGCGTCCAAGCATGCAATCAAGGCCACTGATATTCTTGTTATTGTACCTTCTGAGTACTGAATTATGATGTTTATCAAATGTACAAACATGCTCTTGCCACAGAAAAATCGACAGAGCTAATAGACTTGACTGATTTGGTGACTTGTTAATTGTACACATATGCACAAATGTAGGGTGCAGATCCTGGTACTTGCTGTCATATGCATTTCTGCTGCACACTGAGTACATTTTCGTTGGGCAAGTAAATACATCCCAAAACAAGTTGAGGTCAACACACAAATTTACACCTATGTAATCACAGACTGTGTCCCGGTGCACGCACCTCAGGTAGCGCATATGACAGTGAGGGGCTTTAAGTGCTCCTGCTCCATTAGACTTGCAGGCTGGGCTACAGGTGTACAGTTTCTCTGTCTCTCTCTGCTCCTTGACATGGGGTGTCACGGCAAACCGTGAACCTGTAGCAACGCCGATATGACAGACCTGTGTTACTTTGCTGGTGTTTTGAGGGTTGCTTTCGACGCGTGGCGAAGTGCAGTCGTTTTCTGAACCTGATAGGAGGGATCAATACAAAGATGCGTGAACAAAGCAACGGCGCCCGAGCAGCTTCTGAGACAGGGTTTGACTTGCTGACATTTGCCGAGAGAGAAAGCGTTATTGAGATCCTGATCCATTTGGGGTTGTGGTGGACGCATGTAACTATGGCTGTGGTGCTGTGTTAAGTTGGAGGGGGGAGTGTAACGGGGTTAGGTCTTGATGCAGGGTTCATCCTGATCAGATCTGTGTTTAGAGTTCTTGCCGGAGTATGGTCTGCATCCAGAGTCTGTAGCGATATACTCTGGTTGGTGCCTTCCAGCATCAAGCCAACAGCTTTAAGCTATTTGTAATCATATTTGCCTTCGCTCTACAACACTTGGCTTCGGAGCAAGTGGGGTTAGCCCTACAACATGTGGTTTCGGATGTCTGGAACCGGTCGCTATGTGGTAGCGTGTCAGACCTTTGTGGTCGCCGGTTCGAGTCGGGGTCTGTGCAGTCTTTCTCTTGAGGATAGTGCCCCGTGTGATCGGAAGAACGAACATTTGCCAAAATTTCGTATTGCAACACGATCGACTCGCTTGAGCGGTTGTGGTGGGTTTGTTGACCTGTTGACCCAAACAGGTCCGAAAGCATGCTTAAAGCGAGACAATGTGCACATCTGAGCGGCATTGACACAAATCGACCGGCGGAAATGAGGCTGTGGTCCCATCTTGGCTAGTGCCCGGGTCAGAGTGCAGAATCCTTGCGGACAAGCGACCGTCAGGCCGGCATGCAGAGTTGCAGTACAGCTTTTGCTTCGTCCGGAACGGCAACCTACCTTCTCTTAAGTCACACTGTAGGGAACTTGTTTGTTATACTGGCAACAGCAATGTTCCTGTTGGTGAGTCTCAGCCGAGCGCGCCGCAGCAGATCTGGTTGTTATTGCTTTGACTATCGACAGACAGGAAGATCGGCCGCTGCTGGTGATGGCACGGCTGAACAACCACTTTGATCTACAGGTTATCATATACGGATGCAATCTGCCGGCTCGATGGCGATACCGACACGTACCTGGGCCAAGACCGTCGTGGCTTGGCGGAAGCCTCGATAAGGTCAAGGCGCAACGTTGTTGATAGGCATTTTTCTAACGACCAATTCTACCCATAGCATCGTGCTCTGCCTCGAAACATGTGTTTTGTGCAGTTGAATGTCCCTTTCGACTCTCACACTGTCATCAACAAGTGGGCCAGGCAGCATGGACCTCTCTTCAAAATATTTGTAGGTCATACCCCTGTCATCATCATCACAGGTGAGGTCTGACTGCTTTGTAGAGGCTGTTTAATGCTACAGTGCCAAGCGCCATTACGCTACAGTCTTTTGTGCACCAGCATTGTCAAACAGGCAGCACTGGTGCTAACACAATGTCATCTGCTGAGCCATGCGCTGTTTTGCACCGTTCTGGCCAAAATTCAGTAAGTGTTTTCAGGCTTTAGAGCTGCTCCAATGCAGATCCAGATCTGGTCAAGCAAATTGGGACCAAATCCTTCATGAAGTTTCACAACAGGCCACAACCAATCATGCGCTTCCATCATGGAAACCAGACGGAATTTGAGGAGGCAGGCATGCTTTTTGCTAAGTAAGCCCATGCATTACCAAGTCAAAACATTGTCTCTGCATCATGCAGCAGTCGTGCTGGCAGAAGCATGCATACATTTCTAGCTCAATGAATTATGCAGTGGCAATATAGCAGCACCTCCACAGTTCATACAGGCAGACTGCATGTGCAATGCAAAGCATTCATCATGCATAACTGACAGCACAGTCATTTCAGCAGAGCACTGCAACTGAATCAAATGAGCAGGTGACTGCACCTCTGCTAGTACCTGAAACAGCCTGCTGTCCTAATGCATACCACCCTGTGACTGATTTCAGGCACAAATTCTGGGCACGCATCAGAGCCACCTGTGAGCCGCTGTTTCACTCTCGCATGCTGAGAGCTCATGCGCCGCTCATCAATCAGGCTGCCAATGGCCTTGTGCACCGCCTGACTCGCATGCATAAGGCTGGTGCCGTGCAGATCAACAATGCCATGTCAGGCATGACCATGGAAGTCATTGGAGGTGTAGCTTTTGGGTATGCAAACTTTTACATGCCCAACTTTGGTATCACGTTGCCAATTGCATTGGCATGCAGATCCTCTTCTGCTGCTCAGACCCACACACGCTTACCTTGCGACTGCCTGCTTGCATGATGCATATCGAGCCCTGAGCAGGTTCATACAGTGAATTCATATTTCGAAAGGTGCGCCAATACTGCAAATTGTGCGCCAGTCAGCCAATACAGTACATTGTTTTCAGTGTCTCAAGCAACTCAGTGCTCAGATTTTGTCAGACCCCATTGAGAGCAAGGTATAAGCCTAGCTTGCCAATGCAGTCATAACAGCCGTGACATTGCATGCTTTGCTTTTCTGTCCATTCTGATTGGGCTCTGCTGACATGCAGGGTAGACTTTAGAGCACAAGAGGACAGCCAGAGCCCTATTGTGGAGCATGCTCAGAGCCTGTTTCAGCCTCCCAACAGCACTGGTTTTGCTGCCATGCGCTTCCTCATGTTTGCCTTCCCATTCATTGTGTAAGCTTCCTTGCATCAATGCATGCTGCTGCATTACTGGGTCTGCTATCAGTCTCTTTCAGCTTGCTGGCCTGGCTTGCCTAATGGGTACAGCGAACTGCGGCTGCGCAAGTCTGCTCAAATTCTGGGCTATGGCTGCATCAGCTTGTATGCTCAGTATGCTGTGTCAGCCCAACATCAGCAAGATGTTACAGTTGTTACACAACACTTACGGTTGGGCACAACTGGTCAGTGACAAGGGTGTCTCAACAATCGTCGCTCATCAGCAAGTGCGTGACACGTGCAAACTAACCACACAAAACTGCAAACAGTAAATAGAAGCCTCAAGCTTGTGCAGGCATTGACAAGGCTTCCATGCCCAGTACTAGCTCTTCTCAGATGCTGTGCAGGACCTACAGATGCTATCCATCAAGGAGTTGTAAGGAGACTAAATCTCATATGTGTGAGTGGTGCAGACCAGTGATGTATAGAAGCTTCATTTGGATGGGAGCCAAGCGCATTCAGCAGGTCATGGAGGCCAAGGGTTACATCATTGGTACCTCCCAGGTAGTCACTATTGCACCAGCTCCAGTTGCTTTGTCACCTCTATGGCTCCCTGACCATGCACAGAGGTTGGAGTGAAATCTTCAATTGGTCGAAGGAGCTGACAGGGTGTGTATGGAGTATGCAACAGCTTCAACAGAAGTTCTCATCATTGCTAGCGTGGCTGAGACGATGTCAACATCTGGCCATGTCTGCACTGGCATGTATGGCAGAGGCTGACTGTGTGCGCTGACTCATGCCTGGCGTGCAGAGACTGCTGAACAATGCAAGGGAGGCCAGCGCAGTCACAGCAAGCAGTAGTAGCAGCAGCAGCAGCAGCAGCGGCAGCAACTCATGCACTAAAGACAATGTTGATGGCAGCCCTGTCAGCAGCATCAGCAACACCGGAAGCAGCTGTACTGCAACTGGCACTGCTGATGCAACCTTACTCAGTAATGCCAATATCAACTCTCCAGATTGTGCTGATGCAATCTCACTCAGTAGTGCTAATGTAGACTCTCCAGATTCTGCCCAGAGTCAACTGCCTGCTACCAGCTTGGCCCTCATGTCAGCAGTTTGTAGTGTAGAACCGGCTGCAGCCCTGACTGAGCCCGCTGCGCCCTCCTGTGCATCCCCAGCCCCGAGTAAAACCCCTCCCGCAAACCCCAGTTCGACCCAGAACGCAGCCCCTGATCAACCCCCCAGTATGCAACCTAGCCCATCTGAAGCAAAGCGTGGGGGCCAGGCTTCTGCAGTGGGCTATGCACCACCGTGGTACGCCCTAACAAGGGCAGCTAATGATGCAACAGGGCAGGCGGGGGCCCCGCAGCCCTGGTGGAAACTGGATTCTTGGCTCACAGCACCTGCTGAAGCTCAGTATCAAAGGTCAGCATCATTGCACACGTCTCTTAAAGTATAGCACATGCACAACATTTTGCAGATGGTTTGCAAGCTGGACGTTTGTTTTATCAGGTGTCTAGAACAGCAGTAGCGCCCTGTCATGCTGCTGCCTGTGCCATGCAGCTCAGGGCTTGCCCCTGTCCTAATCTCAGACATCCCGTGTCGTTCAGTTTGTTCCATCATGGTCTGCAAATGTTGTTATCATGTTCCTAAAATGTAGCTTGTGTGTATTAAGGATGGTTTGTAGTAACAGTGCATCACTCCGGGCTCTTGTTTTCTGACACAGGGGCAGGGCAGAGGGCGGAACGGCGTATGAGGGGCAGGTCCCAGAAGACCACAGCCTACTGTACAGTCTTATGAATGCTCAGCGCAAGGATGACGGGCAACCTCTCTCAGATATACAAATCTGTGCACAAGCTTTCACCTTTGTCCTGGCTGGTAAGCGTTACAATGTCAACAGTCACACCCACCTGGTGGCAATGATGAATATCAAGGTACACAACACCAGACCGTGATAAATTGCCAGCCTGGCCTCTACACACACACAGAGTCAAACACAAGAGGATGGTCTTCTGTCTGATTGATGCGATGATGCTTGCAGGGTATGAGACAACGTCAACAGCTATCTCTTATGCGCTGTATGAGATAGCACGTAACCCTCTGGTTCAGCAGCAACTACAAGACGAGGTGGACATTTTTGGTTGCGATAGGGAGCCAAGCTTTGATGACCTGTCAAGCTTTCCATATGCTGAGGCTGTGTTCCTTGAGGGCATGCGGATGCACCCCCCTGTCACCCCTTTTATCGCCCTGGTCAGCACCCTGCCTTGCTATCCCTGCCTGAGTCCCTGCTTGCGCCATCATGCGCTGATCTAGCAATCAACACCAGTGTATTGATCAACACTAGTGTACTTCGTGACGTATGCAACATTTACACTATACAATGCTATTGTTCCACACACCATTGTCCATGCCAGCTTCACTGTCATACAACATTGTCCTAGCTGGTGCTCTTCAACTTCATAAGCCGTTGTCCTGCTTATGATCTAGTCAGCGGTGGCTTCAATCAGCTAGGAATGGCAACTGGGGCACTTGGAAATCATGCACAATGCCTGTGTCATGGTCGTGATACGCTCAAGTGCATGTACATTCAGCACGTTTGTAGCGGCTGCATGTCCAACAGTGTTCAGTCACACCGCATTTCTCTTGAAGCCGCGGTTGCCAGTCGTTGTCTGCTTCATTTGGTGGTGGCGGCGCAGATCCGAGAGTCCAGTGAGGATACTGAACTGGGTGGCTTCAAGCTGCTAGCTGGCACCAAGGTTGGCATCAACGTGCTGGGGATGCACCATGACCCTAAGCATTTCCCTGATCCCGAGGTGGGCATTCACTTCTTGTTGGCAATGGCAACATTCAAAAGCAAGTCACTGTATTGTGGAGGCCTACATGAAAGAAAGCATACTCTTAGCCATGACAAGCGCTGATTAGCATGACAAATTTGTCGACGCGAGAATTACCTGCTGCACAAGGCTGCTTGTATTGAGCTGGTATCAGTGTTACAGATGTGAGGATGCAAGACTTTGCCAAAGATTAGCATCCATTGCCAAAGAATAGCATCCATAGTACCCAAAAGATATGAGCCTGCTGTTTTCAGCCTAAGTCATGACAGCCTTTCCTGCTTGATTGGTTCAGTGATCAACCTTAGCCTTGCATCTGCTATCCCTGGTACTGGTCACATCACCATCTGCGGTGTTTTGTCTGAAAAAGTAACCAGGGTATGCATGCCATGCAGGATTTTGTACCAGAGAGGTTTCTAGACGGACCCAAAGGGGCCCCTTCACGCCACCCCTATGCCTACCTGCCGTTTGGGGTGGGGCCCAGAAAGTGCATTGGCCACAAGTTTGCCATGGAGGAGGGAGTCTTGACGCTAGTGCGCTTACTGCAGAACTTCAGCTTCTCGCTAGATGCTGCCAAGCATGGTGGCAAGCGCTTGCAGCATAACTCCCTCATCACATACTCACCACGGCATGGAATTTGGCTCAATATCGAACCACGAACTCAGAGAGAGCAACCAGCCACTGTTGCAGAAACTGATCCTTGGGCAGTACAAGATGAGAGATAGATTCTGTGACGGTATATGCCAAGCCTGCTGCTGTTCACCATTCACAATGTGGTGCGTATGATGAGAACATTTGTTTCTGTGCAGAGTTGAATTTACTGTACATGTTTTCTTGCTGTACAAAAGCTGCTTATTGCAGATTCCTGTGTACTTTGTGGCTTTGTGTTGAGCAGCCGTGTGGTCAGTATGCTTGCAGGTTTTGCAATCATAGCATGGGGTTTCTTGACAGCAAACTATACAGCTGTATATGATACACGCATGTATGCTAGCGTGCATTTGTTTGCTTTCATGTTGTCTTATAGGCCAGAAGTGCATTTGATTGATGCTGTTGTTTAGATGCTGCATGGTAGACGGTAGGCCTAGGCTCTTGCTGTAGAGTAGACATGTAGTGTTTGCTCGAGAGTCTTTGATTGATTAGAATGCTTAGAGTCTTTAGAGCACAGACATTCAAGAGAGTGCATTTGATACTGATATTGAGGTGTCTGTACGAGCAGTTAGCCATAGCACATGCAAGCCATAGCTGTTGCTGCAGGCAGGCTGACGCACTGGTGTTTGCGGCTGTCAAATTTCAGCAATGGATGCTGGGTAACGTTGAGACATAAGGTTTTCGTTTTAGTGTTTTGTGCACCGGCACATGACAGCTCAACGTTGTTACGCCCTGCATTGTGAGACTGGCTGAGTGCTGTCACAGAGGCAAGGCAATGCGATTGGCCGAGCAGATACACCAACATGAGTCAGGGTAGTCGCTTACATATAATGTAATGACTGATGTATGCAGGTCTATGTGCTGTATTGAAGCAGAGTATGGTAATCTTCTCAACACTGCTGTGCATATTTGGTGCTTTTCTAACGCTGCACAGGCATTGATATAGATTTACAAGCACTCAAAACTTGCCCCCCAGCAAGGAAAACATGGCTGAACTTGGGGATGTGTGTGTGTGTGGTGGATGTTGAGTAGCAGCTGGCATCTAGATAGCCTTCTCTACGTCCTGGACGATCTCCTCTAGATCTACACCAAAAGTGTTGGAGAACTGTGCAAGTGATCCCAACGCTCCTTGTCCAGTTGTCAGTGCTTGTACTCCAAACCCTGTTCATCGCAGATACAAGTAAGAAATGGGGAAAGCAATAACAAAAATCCCTGTTGGTCAGTCTCTTTGTGAAACCACAAAGTTTGGACGCGGTCCAGCAAGTCCACACTTGACCGCACAGGACTAAGCACAGCGGACAAGATCAGACAAAAGTATAGAACTGGACAACATGCCATGCAGTAGCATTAGCTGAGCCTTCCTTACTCAAGGCCTTGCAAGTCACATGACCTTCAAGGGAGGCTATATAACACTGGAGGCAAGTTTGTCACACACAGCAAAATGACCACAGTTCTGACATACCAAGGAAGGCAATCATCGCCAGACGTCCGTGCTTGATCTCAGCAGTCTTCAAACGGAAGGCCTTGGAGTCTCCCTCGCTTGCCAAACCCAGAGGGTCAAAGGCTCCACCTGCATATCCACGATGCAATGTTAGGCATCACTTTTGCAGCCTGCATGCAACAAATTTGTATACCAGAGTGCAAAGCAGTGGTACCTGTGACTCTGTAATGAGCCGTCACAGGACTGCCACAAAGGCTTGCAGCGTTAACAGCAGCAGAGGCGAAAGATGACAGCATGACTGAACACACAACGCAGATGCTAGCACACGAATCCAGTCCTTCCGCCCTCAGGTGCCCTCAGCAAGTATGTGCGCAGCATGCCAGACAATCATCAACACAAAGTTGCTTCATCCAGGACATGGGTGGGCCAAGGCAGCAGGCTTACCAGGGTATAGACGGGTCTCGGGGTCGCGCTCTCTGTTGCGGTACACCTCAGCGCCACCTACAAGGATAGCCTCGATCCACACCAGCTGGGAGATGGTCAAGGGGATGCGGAAGCCCAAGTACTGTGCGCCATCTAGCTCTACCTTGCCAGCATCCACCCTGCAAGACAGTACAGAACTGTTCGGCAACAGGCAGGCAGCTGCCCAAGAGGGCATTTAGTCAAACTTCATTCGCTGACTGTGAACACAGCTGTGCCAACCCATTCAGTGATTGCAAAGAGGACTTGCAAATATCTCTGTGAATTATAAATGGCAGAATGTGAGATGGACTGAACACAGTGACAGAGACGTCTGGTCTTGTGCTAAAGGTGTACTCAATTCAGTCAAGTTGCGCAACTGAGATGCGTCCAGCTGTGGGCTGATGCATAAGCTATATGTTACTTCAGCTGAGGCTTGACTGTGAGGGACTCATGTCAACAGCTGAGCATGCTGCAAGTGTGGCACTCATCTTTGTTGCGTCCACAAAAATCGGTGAATGCATAGATCACTGACCACACACAAAGAACAACAGAAGCACAGCACGCTTATGCCCAAACGGTCACAAGACATTTGGCTGTAAACTCCAAGTCGGCTGCTGCTGCTGCTGTTCTCCTCGGGCTTGGCAGAAACAGGCAGAACAGATAGAGACGGATCGGAGCGTGCATTCGTGACAAAGTAGACAAGCCCACAAGCCTGAGACTCACCAGACCATGCAGCAAGCCAAGACCCCTGAAGCACTATGTGCGAGGCAATGCATGCCTGAGCCTGTCAGAAAATCAGACAAGCCAATTCATGATCACTGAGCTTGCTGTTCTGGTGAATGGCAGGAAACATAATAAATGATAGTGACCATGAGACAGATCACTGAGTTTGCTGTTCTGGTGAATGGCAGTAAACACAGAAGATGGTACTGACCATGAGGCAGATTACTGAGTTTGCTGTTCTGGTGAATAGCAGTAAACATAGAAGATGGTACTGACCATGAGACACCAGTGGAGGCCTCGCCAACTAGCACTCCCAAGGTGGCAAGCATGGCCCAGCGGCCGTGGATGAGCTCAGTCTCCCTGAACCTCTCTAGGCCAAAGACATCATCGTATGGGGCCAAGGAGTCGTTGTTTGACTTGACTCCAGGTGTGAACTGGCCCACCAAGTTTCCAGCCTTGTTCACATTCTTGTTCTGGTCAAGCTGGTCTACATCAAACTGTAGGTACTCCTGGGGCTTGGCAAGACCTAGGGGGTCAAACCCTCTGTCACCTGTATGCATCAGGTTTGGTTTACCAGAACACAAGCTGAGAGTCCAGAATGTAATTCAATAGTTGCAGCAGATCTCCAAGACCTGCATTGCCTCTCTTCTGGACATGTAGCAACATTACTGACAGCCATGTTGATGACACAGCTTCAAAGCATGCAATCAGTAATCTGAACAAAAGCTGCATGGAGTCAAATGTGTCAGCAACATGGCAGTCAATAACGCTCCAGCATGTCCAGAAGACGCATGGAATTTACAAGTGTGACCACTTTGCATTGCAGACTCTTCAAGATGCCGTCCTGCAAAAGGTGGTAATGCAGACCTGGCATGGAGCCATCCAACCAGCCTGGCCGCTCTGTGTTGGGCAACCACAACTGATCCTGCTGCTCGTTCTTGCCGTACTTCTTGGTGCTGCGGGTGCCCTTGGGGGCAGGGAAGTTCTTCCTGACAGGTGCCTGAGCCTTTTTCACCTGCTGTGTGCCTGGCTTGGCCTTGCCAAACTGCAGCAACAGAGACATCATAAAGTGGGCACAAAGCTGGTGTTATTGTCCACAGGATGTCCTGATTGTGTGCCTGCTCAGCAGCGGCACCTCATCGTGCGTTGTTCAGCAAGCAGGCTGTCAGCAAGCTGCACTTTGCCAAGCTGTTGAATGAGGCTGCAGAGGACAGTGCCAATTTGAGAATCATGTCCGACCTTGCTCTGAGCCTTCTTAGCCTGCTGCTTTGCAGGTGCTGCGATTTTGTTGGCCTGCTTCTCGGCCTTCTTGAACAGTGCAAAAGTCTTGGCACCGTTTGTAGACCTGCCAACTCTTGCAGAGCCGCTCAGGAAAGCCTTGCGGGTGAGCAAAGCAGAGGAGAATCCGGCCATGATCCCTGCGGGATGAGCAACAGAGGCTTGAACACGCTGGAGCGCCATTTGCCGTGTCGGCAAAGTGCCACTCTTGCGTTTGAGGAAACTAGGCTGCTGATGCGCAGATACAAAGGGTTTCCTGACTAAAGTCGCCTTCGACAATCGCAGAGCTGTGCAAGATAAACTACGTCTTGCATCCCAGAATGATGGCAAAGCTTGCTGCACGGGAGCTACAGCCAGACTACGAAATTGCGATCGCCAACAACGAAACAGAGGCTGCTGCTGAAGCGAACTGGCGCCTCACCTGACTACGCCTCAACAACCGCGCTTCCTGATGCCACGACTTCTGTTTGCTTCACGGCGACAACGACCGTGTCCAGAAGACGCTTTGTCGCAGGATACAGTCCTTATCGTCGTGCTAGCACAGCGCAATGAAGCGACTTTGTGACGAAATTTGGTCTGCTAGTACTTTGCGCAGTACCGCACCCATTATCCATGATTGGCCTTGGGTTAGTTTCCGATCGGCCCAGATTCTGTATTCCGATCGGGTGTCTGATTGTGTGTGCGCGTGTGTGACAGCAAGGATGCACTTGATTGGTGAATTGCCTGTATCGTGAGGAACCGTAGCTTGAGCAGCTTGAGAAAACCTGCCATAGTCAGTTCGGCAAACACGTACGTACATTTATTGGCCCAACTGGTATGTGTAACAGCTATGTAACAATCAAAAGTGTCATATAACATCTATACAAGCCATCTACACAACTGGCCAGAGTCTATAACGGGGTTGCATGGAAGTTGCATCAATATGGCAGGACGATTTTGACACTGGATCAGCAGTCTCACCTCAAGCCACTGCGGTGTCATCCTCCAAGCCACGAGTCATACGCAGCCTTGCAATGTGGCTGTGCTAGCTAGATGAGCAGTCAGCTGCAACAGCACACATTCTGCAATGTTCAACGATTGCACTGCGCTATGGTAAATTGAAAGCCCACTAAACATGCCTTGGCATGGACCCTTGATTTGCTGTGCACGTATTGCTCGTTTAAATTCAGGGTTGGCCCACCAGTGCAGGCAACCTGCGAGTTGACTCAGAAAGTCCGTGAAGGCACAGCGGTAGCCCCACCTTACTAAGTACGGCTGCGGACTGATTTCACAACTTGATTTCCTTACTACACGCATGTCGTTGTTTGCCTTGAGTGGTTTCGGAGCTGCTGCTGAACGCACTTGGTGGAGAACGGGTCCGTTGAATAAGAAGTAAAGCAAGGCATGCTTGAGTACCTTGTTGATTGCCATTGCTGAGACCAAGACCGTGGCAGCCATAACGTATGGCGCTCGCTGATCTCCCAAATGACGCTCTGCGAGCGGTACTGCAGCGCCTAGGGCCTCAGGAGCTGTGCAGGTGCAAGTCCGTCTGCCGAAAGCTTGCATTGATGGCTTGCGAGGTAAATCTGCCAGGTTCAGATCGTCTTTGATCAAATGCTGCTGTGTACGCAGTCAATGCAGGCTTATGTGACGTGTAACCACGTCACAGGACACCCTCTGGGAGTTACTTTGCCAAAGCTGGTTCCGGCGGCATGGCGAACACAGCGGCTTGTGCAATGCAACTCCTCAGAGCTTGTGTGCGCAACTGTCTCACTCGTCCTTTGCAAGGCTGTATCAGGTGGGTACCTGCCTTACTTGCAAGCTGATCGAGCCCAACACACTGCTTGCTGTGGGCTGCTGCCTTTGGCATTGCTTGAAGTCATGCAACACATTGCTGCAAGGCAAGCAAGCTGACACAATCATGCTTCAACACAAGGCATGTCTTGTACAGACGCTACACTTGCTGGGGGGATGGCCAGAGGGTCTATGGTACCGCGTTGATCCCTCAGGGCAGCCCCGCGGCGCGCTTGTTTGGATCCATCTTGTGGGGAGCATGCTATGTGTTTCCAAGCTGAATCATTCAGCAGAGCAAATGGGCACATACTGCCACATCTTGCTGGACAAACAACCAGTGAGTAGCGGTCTGGCAGCGTGCTCATCCTGCAGTGACAGCAGAAGCAGCTGCTGCAGTTGTATGAGGAGAGTGTTGTTGTACATGGCGGTAGCACTGCACTTTATGCCAGTCATACTTGTGACAAAATAAATGGTCAGCTACAAGGACCAGATCAGAATGTGCTTGAGCTCAAATTCGGTGTGCAGGTGCAAGTCATCATAGGTGCTGCAGATGAAGACCATTTGAGCTTGCCTGTCACTGCTCTGCGTGTCAACAGCCGGGCAGGGACCTTGGTTGTCCAGTTTCCCCACACTGAACTTGACACAGCCCCCATCATATGGTACGCAAAACGCACGGACTCTGCTACAAGCACTGTATCCTGCACACTCATGCTTAGCTGACAAACAAACTAAGCTTGACGGCATGTCAACACCGCTGCAAGGCATAACAGGTTGGGAATGCTTCAAGTGATGCATAGTGAGCCCACACCTCACATGCAATGCATGCAGGCATGACAGCCAAGGTAGTCATAGGGTTGAAGGAATAGTGCTGTGGATGCGCCGTCTGACCATGAATCAGAGGCATTCCCTGTTTGGTGCCTGGCATCATGAGGATGACACATTGCCCCTGAGCCCACACCCTCTCAGGCTCAGCCGCATCGTACCCCTCCCCTCTGCCCTACCCCACCCCACGCAGGCCCTGTCCCCATTGCCAGCTGGCTTCTCTGCTGCTGCAGCACTTGGGCGCCTGATGGTAAGTCCTGTCATGTCACTGTGCAGTGCTACATACGTTTTACTCCTGTGTTCTCTCACACATGATGAGACGTATCTATCTGATGAACCGATGGCAGTTGTATTGGCCTGCAGAGCAATTCCAGAATGTATGTGTTCTGGACAAATCAAAGTCCCATGACAGCTGGGGCAGACAGTCTAACCTGCATTGCTCTGTATGTACAAGCTATTGACTGTATGTCAATAGGTTTGCACAGGTGCATAATTCACTTGAGGTGATGGAAACAAGACCTTGCTGCCATGCACTGGCTTCCCAATCTCATCTCGCATTGCAGTATGACAGTCTTTTTGTCAGCATGATGCATGTTTGATGGTAACGGTTGGTATAAATTGCCCAATATATATGCTTCAGCTGAAGGTGCAGAGCTGCCAACATACTTAGCCAGATGTGTTATGCAGGGCCTTTGGACAGCATGGTACGGTGCTCATGGTCCAGAGATAGTGCATGTCTGGTTTGAGGAATCCCTGCTAAAGCACAGCGGTGTCACTGTGCACGAAGAGCCAGATCATCTACCCCGGCCCCGCCTGGTGGGGTGCAAAGTCACTGGGGACCCCAATGTGCCTGCCAACCAATGGACCTTCGAAGCTCAGGTATGGTGTTGCATGCAAATCAGCACAAGGCATGCAGCTTTGCAGAGGAAATTTGGCCAGGGCAGAGTAACTGATCTTTGACAAGCAAGCTATCTGGCCATGAGGATTGCAGTGCATGGAATGATAGGCAGTTCTGATGCCCTGCTGACCTTTGATTACAGGCCTTATGAGCATGACCAAAGAGGTGCATACAGTACTGCCTTCTGGTGAGGTGTATGTTGTTTGTCAAGAAAGCCAGAAGGTAACTGGAACCACTCCATTCTTGGCTGAGACTGGCGCCTGGTACAACGAGACAGGCACAACATGTGGTTTCTGCCCTGTAGCCCTGACTGGTTGACACAATGTTTCTTGCTGACAGCAAATGTGATGGACCTTTGTTGCATTTATGGATCAATTGACACACTGCGTGAGTCATGCAGGCAGCTGAGATGCGATCAGGTAGATGGGATGGACATGGTACTTGGCAAGACGAAGATGAAGTTGTATACCGTCCCATTGGTGAGCCCCTTTCACTCATGTCCCCATGTCTGGAATGTCACGCTGCCACATGCTTGTGAGTGTGACTGTTGCATGTGTCATGGGCAGGTGTAGCTGCTGCTTAATCTGCTGAGCGTACAGTCAAACTAGGCCTGGCATGAGAGGCAGCACTGGACTGTACCTATGATGACAGTTATTAGCAGCAACAATCAACAAGCCTGGTCATGTTTGTTTGCAGTCAAGTTCAGTGGTCTGCCAACCCTAGTGGACATGAGGGAGCGTGAGGTCCAAGCCAGATTTTGTTGCCAGGGCCGCATCAACCATGATCCTGCCAACTACAAGCCTCAGTGGGTGCCTGCCCAACTAATAACATATGAAGGTCCCAAGCCCATGTTTTCTGTTTTGTTTGATGACCTGCAAGAGCGATTCAGGCACATCATGGATTTTGAGCCTGTGCCCTTGCCTTGCAGCCCCTCCTTATCATGGCTGCACACCTTGCCTTACAATCAGACATGAATCATGGCACAAAATTTAGCTGGTTACCGCAGCTTGTCCAGGTTTGAAATGGGGCAAGGTGTGCAGTGATCATCTTCGCACTTGTACATTCAAGTTTTGTCAAAGCCTATCATGAATGCTTTGAGGCCACGCTAATTACAGAACCAAGTATACAGGGTGAAGAATTTGCCAACTTTGGGGACCAGATGCAGGTTTAGGGTATAGTGACTGTCTGCTTAGTAAGGTGCTTTAGATCCTGCGTGAACATGCTGTCTAGCTACACAACATGGTTCCTGTACTGCAAATGCTTTATCCAGCTATCTAGTGTCGTTGGCATTGTTGGCTTGTGCTGTTCAAAATTTGGAATGTATCATATGCAAACGAGCCATTGACTCTCCTATACATGCTGTCAGCCCTGACTGGGCGGGCAGCAAAATAAGTTTTGGCTGATATTCAAACACGTCTTTCTGCATTTGGGTTGTTGCTCATGGTCCTGGCCAGGTGACTGCCTCTCCTGTTGACATTGGCAGTCTGTTGTTGATGACAATGCGTTTTCCACCTTGGAAAAGTGGCAAGAGCATCATTGTATTGCTGATGATGGACAGACCACAATTGAAAATCACAAAAAAAGTGAATGACAAACCAATACACGGAGCATTACAACGGTCCAGGCCAAATCTGACTAATCAAAAGGACTGCAACCATATCAGACACTTCTTACATGGCTAATCACAATCTGCTTTGAAGACCCCCAGCAACAACAAGCGATTCACCCGTCACATATGAAGCATCATCTGAAGAGAGGTATGCTACAGCCGCTGCCATGTCTTGCGGGGTTCCCAGCCTTTTCAGCGCATTGGCAGTGCGCTGCTGTTCTCGAAGCTCAGGGTTCTCAACCAGCGCTGATGCAAACTTGGTTGGCACAATGCCTGCAGAGTAAGTGACAGACATTGTTAGCTCGCTGCCCGCACTGCCACATACTGTGCAGACCAGTATGCATTGAAAGTGCACTGACTTGCTAGGTCTACATCTCACTCCTGGAAATGAAATGTTTGGAGGAACTCACCAGGGGCTACACAATTCACTCTGATGCCCTTTGGTCCTAGTTCGTCTGATAGGGCTTTAGTGAGGCCAACAACTGCTGTCTTGCTGACAGCATAGATGGCAAGGGGCTGTGAAGGATGGAAAGCTGTGTATGATGAGATGAAGACAATGGAGGCACCCCGCATGAGGTGTGGAGCTGTTTCTTTCACTAGCATGATTGCTGCCTTGATGTTGATCTCAAGAGTCTTGTCAATTGCTGACTCGGGTATGCTCAGCAGAGGACCTGAGGCGGGGTTGACAGCAGCGTTGGAGACCAGGACATCAATTTGGCCATAGGTATCAATCGCCAGTTGTACAAATTTCTGCAGATGCTGCCGGTTTCCCACATGGCATACACACCCAGTGCATTCAATACCCTTCTCCTTCAGGGCTTTGAGGGTGTCGTCAACATTGTTTTGCTTGCGTGAGCAGATAACAACTTTAGCTCCTTCTTCACCAAGTCGCTGTGCAATGCCGAGGCCTATGCCAGCAGTGGCTGCTGTCACAAGAGCGACCTTGCCTTCAAACCTTTTGCAGTTGACCATCTCAGATAAGTTATGATAGTCTGTAAGAGCAGCAGGAAAAGAAAACTAAGACAGGATCCTACAGCTTTATGATTACGTTGAATCAATTGTTACAGAGAACAAACGGAGTACTGCCAGTGAACAAAAGTACCTGCGCACTTGGTGGTCCTTCAGTCTTTTTTGGCAGACGTTACGTTTTGCTCAGAACACTCGATCACTCGGAGAACGCGCGCGCGATAGATTCTTCTGGCAAGTTAAGGCAGCGGGAAAATGGCAGCCAAAAAGTTGACTTGATTCTGCTGTACAGAAAAGCCGAGTTGCCGCGGTCGGAATAGGATCCGCCAGCGCAGCTCTGCCAACTTGGCAGTGCCAAGTACACTAGAGGGTGCCATGTCAGCAGGCAATGACTCATGCTGACAGGTGCAGAACTGGTTGATGCTGGTCGCAAATCTAGCGTCTCAGACAAAGTGCATGGTACCGGTGAGACATTAGAAGGGGTGTGCTGCTTGCATTTCAGCAGCACACCCCAGCACAGATTTTTTTTGGTTGCGCAGGCTGTACTTACAAGGCCTGAAGCGAGGAATTGCAGGTGAGAATGTCTGGAATTGGAGCTCGTTGGTTGATTTTGTTCTATGAATAACCATAAAAGAAATTGCATAAGAGTCAAGACAGAGTAATGCACTACAGTACTGCACTAAGTTCTGCTCTTCAGCTGCTGATGAGGTTCCATTATGAGTTGCAGTTGTCTCATGCAAAATTGATTCCATAATAGTCAAAGCTAAATAGTCAGATATTAGGAATACGGTCAACGCTTGCTCTGCTTAGTGCTGCAATGCTATTAGTGCTATCTGTAATGCAGTGGTTGTCTATGTACAAGGCAGATAAATGTGGCTCATAAAATGCATTCTATCTCATACACAAAGCTTCGTCACACCGGCATGTTATGTTCAGCAGCCTGTTTGTCACCATTGCTGAGCACAATCGCACAGCTTGCTAGCCCATATGATTTGCTGATCTTGACCATGTTTAAGCCTGTGCCCAAGCATTGTCACAGTGTGAGCACTTTTTGGGAGTTTGAGCATACACAAGCAGTATGTACTACTGTATACTACTGTATACATTGACAGCCCATCACGATATCCATGTGCAGGTGCCCACAGAACGCACTCTCTATGAGCAGGTTTATGCCATTCTCAGCTCTGGAACAGGCAATAATCATGAGCATCAAACACCCAAATCTGTATCTTATAATCTCATGATTATTAATTGGTGATTCCCAGATGGAAAGTTGTTCGATTAATCAATTAATCAAGGATTTTACAGTCGTTGGGGCCAGCTAGCCCATTGGAGTTAATTGCAGTCTTTCATCAGAAAACGAAACAGACAAAGGTTGACGCAGACAAACACAATCATCAAGAAATTGTCATCTTGCATGAAGCAAACAAAAGTGCAACAAATAGATGTTGACATTTGCGGCCTGTCATTACCTGACCAATAGCTATTCAGTGGTGCCAAGCAGCCAATGTTGTACACCAAATAATGAGATAGACAGGGAATACTTTGAACCATGTTGTTTACAAAGACAGGTGCAGCTGCTGCATGAGTGTTTTGCATCACGAAGTGACACAAAATGAAGCACGCGATTGTTGTTGAGTTGGTTCGGGCTGGCTGCAGCTGGTCAGTTGTTGCCTTCTGAAGTCATGTGAGACGCAAAATATACCGGTAGCCCGATCAATCCTGCCGCAAGACAGAGTGATGCCTGCAGGACTCACCCAGACTACAGCTACTATGTGTGTGTGGTCGGATCAAGGGCTGATCTGAAGACAAGGGTCAGCCATCATAAGTGACACATCCTGTACCCTGTCGCGCTTTGTGATTGAAGTTTGCAGCAGGAGTGCAGGGACGAAGTGACAGTTTTCACAAGCAAGAGCAACTGAAGCAGTCCGAAGATATGTGAAGCAAAAGTGCAAACTTGCGGAGACAGAAGACGGGAGATAACGGCCCCCGTCCTACGGCAACGTTTACCTCGGATGAAATCAACACAGGAGCAATTGAAGCCAGCGGGGCGAGGGTCGTATCTGCACGTACTGTTACGGTGTGATTTACCGTAATTGCTAAGCGCCTCGTCACATTCGTTGCTCAAGTGTGGTTGTCCTTGGAGTATAGTTCCAACTGCGGTGTTGATATCGCCGCACCAAGTATGCCTGACGACACAGGTGTGTTTGATATGGACACTGAGCACGGATCCAGCGTCGTCAGCAGAGACAGGCACGGTGACACTCAGTTCCAGGCAACAAGCTCGACCTGCGGAGAGCTGAGTTCCGTGGACTGTAGCCTCGACAGGCGGGGCAGCATTGATTTATGTAGGCGAGCAGTGCCCGTTATCGAGGCCGAAGAAGATATATGCAGCATCTGCCTAGACGAGTTTACGCAGGAAGATCCGGGTAACCCCACTGTCTGCGGGTGAGGCGATAAACGATGTGGTGTTGCAGCACGTCAATGTGACGGCCTCAAAGCCTTCAATGTGGTCTTGCAGGCATCAATACCATCTGCAATGCATAATGCAGTGGGCACAAAGAAGTCGAGAGTGTCCCATGTGTTTCAGGGCTCTGCAACTACAGGTGTGCTCCTCATCTGCATTCCAAGTGGTGGCTGAACGCAGCTTTGCTCCGTGCTGGCCTTTTGGGTCTCCTGGCAAAGCATGCATCAAGAAGTTGACCTGTGCATGCACCACCGCTTTCTCCCCTTGTCGCCAACCTTCATTATGCTACTGGCCTATGCTGGCGTCATGCAGTCATGTGCATGGCGTGTTATTGCATTTTGTGCAAAGCACAACTATCGTGAACTTTGTTGGAGTAAGTCCTAGTCTGCAGGATCCCATGATGCAAGAATTGTTGCCTTTTGGTGAGTACATTCCACCAGAGCACTCACAGCCAGCACAGCACATGTACATGGGCCTTGAGGCGTGGGAGCTGGAGCGGATATTGGCGCGACTAGCAGTCACAAATGGGGCTCCCGTTCTGAGCACAGGCCGCAGAAGAGGACACTCACGAGCAGAAGCTGTCATTGTTCCAGGTTGCACACAATGAAAATGGCTGTTTCCAGCAATTCTGTTGCATTGCTATCATGCCTGCGTGCTCATGCTTGGCTGTGTGCCTTTTTTGCCTAAGCTGCTGCTCAGATAAAATTGACTACATTTTGTTCTTGCATGAGAGCATGCTGGCATGTGTTTGACAGCAGGTGTTTCTGATGCATGTCAAGGTTGTTTGTTTCCTTGCCACTGGCAGCTACTGTTGAACATGGCACTTTCTCGTTCAAGATGCAGATGTCTGAGAGGATAGCAGTGTTGCAATCATAGTATGCCTCTGGTCATGTCACTGGTTTGGCATGCACGCATACAAATCCAACACACACTCGTTTCTGAAATAAATGTGTCTTTTGTGTGTAGAAAATGGCAAATCAGTCATGGACCATACCAGCACAAGTGGGCAGGAGAATGGTGCGCCATCTGAGCAGGCTGCCAACAACTGTGCTGAAAGGTCATACCCCTCCAGCTGGCCTCCGCACTCTGCGCATGGCAAGCCCCAGCCGGTGAGGCAAAGCTGCTCTGCATCTCATGCAGGTCGCGTCGGTCATGCTGCAGTATTGACTTGTTGATGAGGTGTTGAGTTAGAGAGTGGCCCGTTGACTGAATACATACATGCGCATCTGTTTTTGCCTGCTAGCATGACGGCAAGAAAGGTTCAACAGGCCAGCACCAATGCCAAGCTGGTTCAGATGACATGGCCACTTCTGTAGTAACAGCTTGCTTGAGCATACATAGCAACTCTGCTCTCACTGAATTCAACAAATTGCCAGGATTTGTGGTTCTTTGCAGTCGTCATCCCAGTCTCAGCCTGCTGGCCCTCAAGACATTCACAGGTCGTCTGTCAGTAGTGAGTATCCCTTGAAAAACGCAGCAGAGTCTTTCAAGTCAAGGTGGAGCGCCGTGTCAACAAAGTGCAAAGAGTCCATCAGCAAGTTGTCAAGGCAGACCAATGCTCGATGGGCACCAAAAGGTCATCATGAAACATCAGATGCTGAAAGCTCATCATCTACAGCAGCCTGATTCCAAGCAATGTCACTGTTGGCAACAGGTCAGAGCTGCATGTTTTTTGCCACTGTCAGCTTGGTAGGCTGCATTCAGGGCTTGCTTGTTTACATCAGTGTGACAATGTGGCATGTTGTCACTGTATCAGTAGAGTAGCGTTCCAGTGCAGGTGGGCAGACGCTTTGTCAGAGTACCAGACACAGTATCTTTGCTGCATTTGACATCTTTCACACACATGGTAGATTGGTTGCTTCATCATTATTGTGAGGGATTGCCTGTCAATTCAAGCTGTTGCTTGCTTTTGTGGCCATGGGTTGAGTGACGCTGTGAGCACTGCAACATCTGCCCGCACAGATAGGGGCTGCTGTGAACATCTCAAAGTGGCTTTCTTGAGTGACTGTACTGCTGTGATTTATACCAACTTGATGCTTTTTGTGTTGTTCAATAATTGTAGATTTAGGCTGATGTTTGATTCTGTGCAAGTTACTTCTGCTGTTGATAGATGCCTGTGTAACAGCAAAGCGTTGGATCTATGTATCAAAGTTGCTGCAGATGAAGTCTTGTGGTGCTGTTTGTGTCTGCCTGTGGCTGTGATACAACTGTCTTTCATAAGGGCCCAAACCGGTGTGGTAACATAAGGGCAGCTTGCAAGACAAGCTAAAACCCAAGGACCTGGGCTGAGAGCGCTTCAGTAGTCTGGGCAATCTCTTCTCTGCCGACCTGTGCAGATACTTAGCAAGTGGAACAATGTGCTGTCCCCTTCACACGTGGCATTTGAGTGGGGACTGCAGGGCTTTACTACTGTTCCAGATCCGACTACTTTCCAACTTTGGGAGTAGCCGAGTCAAAACCACCAGTGGACCGATCTCTGCGATCCGCTTCTGAGCATTCGTAGTTGCTGCAAAGTCTTGCCCTGCGCAGTTGCATATAGTCGACTTGTCTGCGCCTGTCGAGGTCGTTTGGTATCGCTGGTGCCCTGATCTTGACTAAGTGCAAGGGCGTTGGAGCCGCTTTAGGGCAGGGAAAAACAGCAGACTGCACTTGTTGCACAACGTATTGCTCGACAGCGGGCACGGCCTTGCAGCAGGTGACAGGTCATTGGAGGCACAGCTCGTATGAGGCCTGCGCGGCAGGATGAGGGTCCGTCAGAAGATACTCGGAAGAAAGCGCAAGCTGCAAAGAGCTACATCGAGAACATGTATAAAGTGCAGTACCAGAATTACCAACAACGAACGGACAGGTGCTGCCAAAACACGCACAAACCTAGTTGCAAACTTGAGTCAACTTTTGGTGAACTCAGCATTGCGCTGACAGGCGCTTACAGCTGGAGAGACAGTTGCAGTCTGAAAAGCTGACAGATGAGGAGCGTCAGAACATTTTGCAGTCTCTGGAAAGGAGAGAACGTGACTTCACCAGGCTACAACGGCAGCGTCTGTCAGCAACTGACTTTGAGCTGCTTACTATCATTGGTCGTGGAGCTTTTGGAGAGGTATATTGTCTTGCAGGGCATGATCTTACCAATAATGTGCATGTCATATACAGAGCATCATCACGCCTATATTTGCATCCACGCACCAAGCTTTGCTACTCTTGCAGGTCAGACTGTGCAGGCAGAAAACCAATGGCAAGGTGTTTGCCATGAAGAAGCTGAAGAAAGCAGAGATGGTCAGGCGTGGACAGGTTGGGACTTTGCCTGCATTGACTGTGTGTGCATTCAGAGGCTGACTGGCATCTGAAGACCCATTCTGCATCTGCCACACTTGCCCAAGGATACAAGATCTGCTCTGGTCTAAGACTGCCTTTGTTGGGTATTCAGATTGATCATGTGCGGGCAGAACGTGATGTTCTGGCAGAAGTTCACAATCCATATGTGGTCAAGCTATACTACTCGTTTCAGGTAACTTGCCTTTGAGCACACTTGACATGATACAGCATCCGCTACTCATGCCATGTGAATCACCTTTTTCTGTTCTCATCCAAAGCTTTCCGACATCCAAATAACAAACTGAACACCCTCTTCTTTTATTACGGTCGCCAATGCACCATAAATAATGAATGCGGATTTCGACAGATTCTGCAGCGCATGCCGGACCCTTCTATAAACGTTTGCAAGTATGTCAACAGATGCATTAACCACAACTAACAGTTTGCACACACTATAGCATTGAGCATTGCTGCACTCACCTGCACAGACGAGACAACTTGTACCGCCAACAACACTCGTGCACTGCTGTATTGCTGTGGTCCATCTAACATGTCCCCTGTTGATTGCCACATGAGGCTTTGCCTGCTACTGCCTGGTACAAGAGCACCCACGGCGCCTGCACGCTGTCATGCACTCATCAGACAGTTCGTCCTGACCTGAATTGCAAAGCTTCAACAAAGGGAACAAGTGCAGGATGAGCAATGGCTGTACTTGATTATGGAGTATCTGCCGGGTGGTGACGTCATGGTGAGCTCCTGCCCATTGTGCTGCATACCATCTGCATGTGGAGTTTGCCTGACAGGACTGAGCAGCCCACCTTGACTGGCTTTGCTCAATTTGCAAGCTTTGGGGTTTTGCTGCATTTCTCTCGCAGCTTACCTGAATCAGCAGCAGCAGGGAACTTTGCGGTTGCATGAGTTTGATGGCAGCAACTCCCATCAGCTCAGACACCTGAAAGCAAAGCCAGTGATCAGAATTTTGTGTCTGCATGCAGACACTGTTGATGAGGAAGGATATATTGTCAGTAGAGGAGACCAGATTTTACATTGCAGAGACTATCTTGGCTTTAGAGTCCATACACAAGCACAACTACATTCACAGGTCATCAATGGCCCTGTCTGCTCAGCTCCACTTTTCAATGACATGCTGCCAGGGTGGCAATTGATTGATTTGATCTATCAACAGCTGAAGAAGCCTGCATCAACTTGACAGCATGGCTCACACTGTTCAACAATGCATATACATGGCAAGATGCTGTTCATGCATGTAAGACTACTCAGCACACCAGCGCTGTGTTCCAGCTGGAATTGTTTGCATTCCATTCACTCATGCCTTCAACTGCCTCATAGACATGTTGTGTGCCAAACACATGCTGTATGGTACATATGCCAATTGCAGAGATATCAAGCCTGACAATCTGCTGCTGGGTGTGGATGGCCACATGAAGCTATCAGACTTTGGGCTATGCAAACCTGTGGACCTCACCAAGCTGCCCACACTTCACGAGAACCAAGCGTTGGGTGCCAGGTGAGGCATCTTGCATAAACCCCAGACCAGATGCATCAGCCAAGCAGCAACATCGCTTGTAGTGCAGTCTGCTTCACAGCATGGCCCTTTTGCCCTTGCTCACTTTGTGTCCTGCTGTGACATGACAACATGGCCACATTGGTGTTGAGCATGAAATGACTTAGTCATGCTCATGGACTCCCCAGCCTACTGCTTCAGATGTGCAAGCATGTTTGAAATGAGTCCATGTGTTCTGTCACAGTTTGACAGAGATGCCTGCCAGCAGTCAGTGTGCGCCTGGAGGCCAGCTGCATCACTGGAAGGGCAACAGGCGTTCACTGGTGAGGTTTCTGTGAGTCTGTGATGTTCATGGGGGCTTGCAAGGTACTCATATGTTTCTGGGTTGAGTTCAGCGCTGACAGCTTCCGTTTGTATTGCTGCAGCATTTGGCAGCATGTCTGTGAAAGGCCAGATGGTACATGCACAAAGATCTGGAATGGCTGTTTTTATGTGGAGCGCATATATCATGCCACACAGTTCTTCTGCTACGGGTCCAATCGCATGTGCACCTTTCCGCGACTGGTATCTGAGGTCCTCTGGCATTCTCTGCGCTTCGCTCCATTCCCGTACAGGATTATTCATGAACTATGTTGTGCATGCCAGGCGTTTTCAACAGTTGGCACTCCCGACTACATCGCTCCTGAGGTGCTCTTGAAGAAGGGGTATGGTATGGAGTGTGACTGGTGGTCAGTGGGGGCTATCATGTATGAGATGATGGTGGGGTACCCCCCCTTCTACTCAGACGACCCTATGACCACCTGCCGCAAGATTGTCAACTGGCGTCAGTGCCTCAAGTTCCTCGATGAGGTCAGTAGACTCAATGCATCTTTTTGGTAACTCATAACACGAAAACCCTGCAGTCTTTGCATGTTGCAGAGATAGGAAATGTGCAGAGCAGCGTTTTGGCACCAATGGGATATTCCGTTGACAGATTCACTTGGGTTGTGCTATGTGTGCGGCGTGGCATAGCTGTCCAACATTGTTGCATGAAGGTACAGCAGATTGTGACATGACACAGTCAGTAAACTGGCAATTCCACTCTTGCAATCAGCACCTGTGGTGCAGACTCCTGTGCCACGAGATGCTCGCAACTTGATGGATCGGCTGCTGTGTGACGTGGACGACCGCCTTGGCTCGAACGGTGTTCAAGAGCTCAAGGTACATCAGCAGACAGAAAGTATACATGGGTGTACCTTGCATGTATGCTCCCGCATCTCCAAGTATGATACTGATACCGCTATTACACTGCTGTTCCTATATTCATGGTTTGTATGTATCTACGGGGGTTATGTTTGTCTGTGGGGTCTAATAGACAAGACATGGACTGTTGATGTTGCACTGCCAAGGCTTTGATCATGCGGGTGATCCAGCCATTGGCAACACATGTATTGTTGCTCTAGTACGCAGGCATCAGTCTTGACAGGCCTGTGTTGACTAGATACTTGTAAAGCGTGTTGCAGTTGCAGTTGCAGCAGGCCTGATTGTCCGAAGCTCGGCTGAGTTTAAGCTTTGATCACGCAGAACCACCCCTTCTTCAATGGCATTGACTGGGACAATCTCTACAGCACTCAGGCCCCGCATCAGCCCACTGTCAAGCATCCTTTGGACACACAAAACTTTGAGAAGTTTGATGAGCAAGCTGCTGTGGGCTTGAACCCTGGGGGGATGAAGAGGTGGGCGCGTGCTGACCCCAACTTTGTGGGCTACACCTACAAGAACTGGGAGGCAGTCCAGCCTGGCGGGCACGACAGTAAGTGGTTGTGTATTGCATGTCACTATCACTGGGAGACAAGTCTTGCCCTGCACGTACGTAGCTCATCATGAGCCGGCAAGCATTTTAACATTACTACTATTATTATTATTTTCACTTTCACCACTCAGGCTGCAGTCTGTAGTGACTGTTCACGTACAGTCAGGCTGCTGCCTAGCTGCCTTTTCTTGTGATGCTGCACTTTTTCTCTGCAACGCGTCACAGTGCAATGCAGCCCAAGCCTCGGCAACCGTCATCATGTTGTTGTTACTTCAATGCTGGCATGTTCTGGGAATGTTAGAGTGGGTCATACCTGCACAGGCTTATCTCTTGCCATGTGTGTTGCAGCTAGTGGGCGTATGCAGCTGAAAAAGAAGACTCCAACAAGACCTTCAATCCAGCAGCTACAGGGCAGCATGTCAGCAATGGGTCTTCAAGATAGCAACACTAGATAGTATGTGAATTGCTAACTTTGTCCCTTCAAGGTGCAGCCTGTTTGTGCCAGGTCTGTAGTGATAGATGTTCAGTCAGCAGCTGTAGCCCAACAGGTCAGCATATTCCTTTTATTCTTTGCAAGTTGGGTCACAGATTTTATGCCCAGACAGGTGCTTTTTGTCCTTCAGGTCACATTGTGTTTCAACTTGATCACAGCTGCAGGGATGGCACAGTGCCCACATGTAGTCTGCTGTGTACTCTACAACCGCCCGGTAACCGGGCGCTATAAGTGGGCTTAAACTCATTAGATGATTATGAATATATTGGTGTCATCAGACATCACTCCAACTACACATGTATGACCACACGTATGTTGCTGACCACACATATGTTGCTGAGATCAATTACATATCAGGAGTGTGCATGCTCTGATACCTGGAGATGGGAGCCTCGCTGTGTTGTTATTTAAAGGCATGTTTCACTGCTGATCAACTTGCTGTTGATCTGGCTTTCTGGGCCAGCTATGCCAGAAACTTGGGAACACAAGCAGCAAACAGGCCGGTAGTCACAAGGATTGCAAGCGCTACCTTCTTGTGCTTTTCACGCAGCCTTAAGAAGCTGATGTAGTTTCGCGTCCGAGCGGTGTACATGCAAGGTACAGTTGTAGCGCTGACTCTGCAACGCACAGTAATCTAAAGTCAACACCATGCACATTGTGTAGTACGTGAAGTGCTCTATGCGCCAATCGCGTACGTCAAAAGCATAATAATGTTCTTTCGAGCTTTGAATTCTGTGCCTCAAGATTGCACAGCTTCTCTACACATCACAACACGAGATGCTGAAGGTCTCGGCAGACTTGGTCATCACAACCGAGTGTCTATGCAGCTGATTTCAGTGCTAAGAGGTCAAGCCTTGTTCACAGCCGCCGGTGTTTGCGGTGTGGCTTGATTTTTGTGGTCGGCGTCCATGCAGTGAGGTCAGCACTGCACTGAGGTCAGCACTGCACTGAGGTCAGCATGGTCAGAAGCAAGAGAAAAGCCTAAGCTGGACAACCGCAAGACAATAGTGTAAGTAGTTGACTTTGAAAGGTGTGCTGCCCCCTGGAAAGTTGCTGCAGCCAGCTCTTTGTCAGTGTTATGGGCATAATGCATGTGAGCGTATGCTGACAGTTGCCTTGCTCTGTGTCTGTATTGCCATCATTCAGCATTTTGCTCTTGTAGTGCAGACTTCGGTTGCATCTCTAGAAGATGAGCAAATGCTGGCGCAAGTCTTGAGACATGTAAACAGCCTCAAGGATATTGCAAGGTGCTCAGCAGTCAGCAGGTCATGGCATGCCGCTAGTCAAGCTGTTCAGCTGTTGTCTATAGCAATGGACACTGGGGATCGTCAGCTGACATCTGACAATGCTGCCACGGTCCTGCAAAAGTTTCAACTTTGTGAAGCGCGGGGCATGTTTAGACAGCTTCAGCAGATTTACCTGGCTGTGGGAGCTTATTCTCCACACTTTGTTCGACAGGGCTCAACAACCTCATTCTTCTTGTCAGTGGTAAAAGTCATGAGCTCAGGACCACAAATGGCCAATATTAGCAGCTCATGGCCACTCAGAAGTTGCCATCTTTCTGGGGTCTTTCCCTTGATACCTGCTGTGCTGTGCCTGCCAGTTACTGTGAAACATGTGATATTAGAGCCTGACTTCAGCACTTGCCCTGGCTACGTCCATCTACATGTATTCAGCAGATTTGTGAACCTGCAGACTTTGGAGATACGCGCCAAAGGTTCTCTAGCTGACAGAGGACGTACCAGCTTTCTTCTGGACTGTGTGTTAGGAAGCCTTCAGACTATGTATCTGCTTGACAGGGGTGTACTCGTGGTGTGCGACGGTTTCAGCTTGGGCACCAGTCTGCCAACCTTGCGTCATTTTGGTGCTGCTTTGAACAGCTTTAATGCTCGCGCACTGCTGGCTTTGCCAGAACTGAAGTTTGCAGCTTTGCATGTCACAAATGCAAAGTGGGTTCAATTTTCGGTGGAGCCGTCCAGTACTTTGGAAGTTGTCCTTGTTGACTTGCATACAACAAGCGTGATAGGCAAAGCTGGTGTCAAAGTAGGTGCGCTTGTGGAGTGTGTTTCGTTGTGTCCCTTCAATTTGTGCAATCGGCATTGAAGCTGCCAACGGCATGTACAACAGCATCTGACTGGCTGTCAGAATATTCAGACTTTTCCGGGCACAGAATAGCAACATGTGCCAGGAACGTCAGCTCTTTTCAATCCCGCAACGTCTATTTTAATTCAGAAACGTCATCCCTACACCAGAAATCTAAACTCAGAAACGCAGAAACAGATGGTCGGACAGACGCTGTGTTTGAATGTTCGGCAGGACATCACAAACATGAACACTGTGCTGACCGTAAGGCAGATCTGTCCAGCATCTACAGCGTTACTAGACCAAGATGTCTTGGTAGATCTGTTTTGCAGGCCTCACCACACAGAGGCTCCAGGCTGTTGTTGCAGGCGTGTGTTGCAGCTCTGGAAAGTCCTGTACTGCTGGCGCAAGTGTTGAATCATTCGGGGTGTATCATGGCTATTGCGCGCTGCTCAATGGTTAACAGGGCTTGGCAGGCTGCAAGTCAGCAAGTGCAGCTTCATTCTGTGACGGTGATGCCAGCAAATGGGGTGCTGACTTGGGCTGAGGCTAAGCGTGACCTGAAGATGTGCAAGAAGCTGGGTGCACGAGGCATGTTCAATCAGCTTCAGAGCATACATATTTGTGTCATAAAGTTCTCAAAGAAACAGGTCCGGCGTTACTCACACATTCAGTCCCTCCTCACCATCATGAGTGCCCCAATATGCAAAGGCATCAGCACCTCCATGCTGACAAGATGTCGGCTATCAGGCATGTTTCATCTGATCTCCATTGTGCAGTCCTTGCCTTTGAGCTTGCAGGACCTGGTTTTAGAGCCAGATCACAGCAACAGCAATGACGGTGCAATCAATTTGTCCATGTTTAGCAAATTTCCTTGCTTGCAAACGCTTGAGATAGATCTTTAGAATTTTCAAGTATGTGAACCTTGCCCAAATGATTTCATCCTTGATGGTGCCTTGCCCAGTCTCAAAACTCTGTACGTGCTTCGTGATAGGCACTTACTGCAGGACCCTGCATTCACGCTTGTTGCATGCCTGCCGAGCTTACGACATGTTGGTGCTGTTGTCCACCTAGACTGTGCTCAAGCTTTGCTGGATCTACCAAAGCTGGAGTTTGCGGCGTTCAGTCTCAACGAGGTTTGCAAGGGCAATGTGGCACACTTGACAGTCAGCAAGAGTAGTAATGTGAGCTGGCTTGTGTAAGACGACCTTGTCAAGGTGGTGCTTGACAAGGCTGGGGTGATCATTGATGTTCTTGAAGACTTTGAAAATTCACTGTCCCCTTTCAAGTTGGGTCCAGGGGTTTAGGGCGCTTTTCTTTTACCAACACTTGTGACAACTATCTAACTGCCATAACATCACTGTTTTGATGTGCACGCTTGCATGTGGTCTGATGTTGGATATGCACATCAGGTGTTCCATCACCTTGTATGCGGTTGTTGATGCAGAACCCTGCTTTCATCCTTCACATGAGTTCAGTTACTGGAACAAGTCTGATCACAATCTCTTGATACCGTAGTGGTACCAGTGATTCTCAGTTTTCAACAATGTCCTGCTTTGGTCAGAATAACTTTCTTTAAACGTGTTCATTGTTCAGTGAGTACTGACACACTATCTCTATGATCCAGGCATTTTACCAGGCTCTGCAGTTCAACGCATCCCTGGCAACGTGTGTCTGAGATCCAATTTATCAAGGAAGTACTGTACAGATCCTCAATCCACTGGTGGGTATTCTCAATGTTGCTCGTATACACGCAACAATATTCTGGATGGCCTTATACAACCTCAGATGTCTGGAAACTGCACAGAATCACAACACTCATAATGCAAGTACAACGACTGGATTATCTTCTGCAGTCTGCAACCTTTGCAGCAGATTTGACGATGCTTTCGAGGCTGTATGGAACTGAAAATGCGCCACAACAATGCTGTGTCCATGTTGACATCACCATGAATAATGTTCGGTTGTTTTCAATAAAACGCGGGAGGAGCATTTGAATAGTTTCATGCATATTTTTTTGGTTGTGACTCGCTTCGTCTTAGAAACGATTCATGAGTGAAAACAGGAACCTAAGTGCCATCACGGTCATGCTATGAAAAATGCCGTGACGGCCATGCTATGGATATTGCAAAAAAGCATGAAGGGGACAACTTTGCAGGCAGCCACAAAGTCTCATCCTACACCTGTCTCGCTGTTGGCACGTATATGATGAGTACTGGAGCTTTGCATTCGCAACAGTCTTTTATGCCGACGCCACATAACCCATGCCAAGGATGCTGCAGCTGCTGTTAGGACCCATGTATCCCAAGAAAGTTGAAGCACGCTGTGTGCAAGCTTGAGATCTTGTGCGTGTTTGAAAATCTTGTGAAGCCCTGCAGTCCAGTGAGCATATCATGCAAGACTTGCTGCCTTTCAGTTGACAAACAAACACAAGCCAAGGTAGAATCTACATTTGATCAGTTGAGTTTTGCAGAACAAAACAGATGTTGCACTGGACGCTTCCCGAAAGCGCTGGAACCTGCAGATGCGTCTGCTTGACAACAGCACCTTCCGCACTCTGCTTACCTGGTGCTTGCAGGCCAAACACTGCAGAAGATATGGGCTGCAGCCACTGCCGTACTGACAGGCAGGGTAGCAGCAGCAGGGCCACAAAAGGGGGTGCAGCATGCCGCCAATCTGGCGCCTGTTCCATGGCTTGCCTGTACAGCTCTGCCGCACGGCTTCTGTTGTTTGGTACGCCCTGCCCCACAGCATGCATCCAGCCAAGACTGTACAAGCCCTCGATGCTACCGGCTTCAGCTGCTAGTGTGAGTAACCTTGCCGCCACTCCTGCATTGAAGTGCAACGAAGAGCTGTTGCTCATGGCCAGACACAAGTCTGGAATATTAGTTGCTTTCGCACTGACGACCAGATTACCTGTTGCTTTGCTGCACAAACTCAGCAACTTTTTGTCGCAGACACCTTACGAGGGACATGAGTGCTCAGTGTCTTGGCCCACCCTGTGGTGCATATGTGGACCAAAATGCAGAAACTTGATTGGCACCCAAAATTTTCCATGATAAACACTATCATACTTGTGTAGACCATCACAAAGGCTCAGGCTGGCATCGAATCATCATATTGGAATCCAGTTGCAGACCCCTGAGGGCATCAGCCTCATGCTCATGCTGATTATAACTTTACGTAGCAGTATCAATCTGAAGAGCCATGAATGCTCAACTCCACTACTGCAGGGCAGTCACCGCAACAGCCCAGTGTCAATGCACAGGTACCGAGCAGATAGACCAACAGGCAAAGTAGCACACAGCAAAGTTTCACTCAGAGCGCAAACCGACGCAATTGCGTTTCATGCCGGTTCTTTCAAGTCTCACACCTGGCTGCTGATTGCCATAATGTATGTTGCCAGCATCCACCCAAGCATCAGGCAAGCCGCCCTGTGCTGCTTGTGACAGCAGCCTCAGGCACATCTCACTCCTTTGCTGCCTGTCATATGCACTGCTGCGCTCCAGGATCCATGCCAAGTTGGACTGTGCAACTGCACTGCCTTGTACCGCCACCACAGCATACCTCATCAATGCTAGCCATTCACTACCTGCTGAAACAGCAGCAATGCATTAGGTTTGCAATGCGTGCTTTCATGAAGAATGGGGCGTTTCTGTATCCCACAGAGCTTGTGCATCTCCTGGAACTTGTACATTGACCAAATGAACTACAGTAGCTGCAAAATGCATGCATGTGGCTGTTGGCGCTACACTGATTCCCTGAGGCGATCTTGCCTGTGGAGTGCTGTTGATACAACCACCTCAAGACACTGCAGTATTGAGATGCAGTCGGCCACACATAGCAGAAATTGACAGAAGCCCTATATCAAAAGTTGCGCTGCAACAATGCATCAGAAATGCCTCCTTCATGGCTTCGCCTGAGGACTGGTTTCAGGCGCTTCTACTTTGTGAAGGTAACTCAGATCAACCTGGTAGATGTATCACAGATGTGCAAAGCAGAAAGGCAAACACACCTGCATCAACTGCAAGCAGCGCCTCATCCATCTGGTCTGACCAAGAGCTGCGCTCCTTGATAAAGGTCTGAATGTACTCCTTGGCTGCAGTGCAGTTGGGCCGCACCCCCAGACCCCTCTGGTGGGCTATAGCTAGGGCGTGGGGGGCTCTCCAATGGCCGGCGTCATGGGCATCCAAGTAATGCTTATGTGCCAAGCTGTGATTCTTGGCCACACCGTGACCACCTGCAGCCATTTGTGGCAAAGCCACCTTGAGGTCAAAGACCCAAACACCAAAAGACAGACTTTGAGCATGAAGCACAGATTCAACTTCCACGCCCTTGACCAACAAGCTGCAATTTTACAACTATAACAGTTTGATGTCGATAGCAATGCAGATCGGCATTGCTAGGCCTACTCAACCTGGATTTGCTGACACTAAGCATGTAGGCAGCTGCAGGCACCAGCTATCCTGCTTTGTGACAGCTGAAAATGCAGGCAGCACAATGGGCTACAAGCTGTTTGTGACAGTCTAAAGAAGAGCTGCCACGCAAGCTCAGACTGTAAGCTTGTTGCCATACCTGCATACATGGTTGCCAGGTTGAACATGGCATCAGGATCTCCCAACTCTGACCCACTCACAAATGCCTCCCTGGCTGCAGCATAATCTACCGACCCCCCTCCAGCCCCCTCAAAGTAGAGCACCCCCAGGCCGTTGAATGCTGAGGGTATGCCCTGACGCGCTGCAACCTCAAAGCTTGCCTTGGCTGCTGTGGCATTGGCCTGTGTGCCTATGCCCTTCATGTGCATGTACCCCAAGTTGAATGTTGCATATGCATCGCCTTGGGCTGCTGCCGCCTGGAAGTGCTGCAGGGCTGCTGCAGGATCAGCCTGCATGCATTGCCTCTTGTGGGCATGTGCACTTTGTGCAACACTTGAACGGCACTCAGCGCAGCACTTGAGATATAGCACTTCAGCAGCACAGCAGTTCAAAACCAGTGCAGCACAGGCGGTCAGTGAAGCGCGACAAGGAACAGGAAGATGGGGAACGTGGTGAGCAGCAGCATCGCACCGTTGCTTGTGCGCACCAGATACACAACTGATTGGGTCTGCAGAGTTATCACCACAAAGATGCTTTGCACGCAAAATGACAATGTGATAAATGCCTGGTATTGCAAGCATCATGATTGGAGGAGGTGACCTCCAGATCATGTCCAAGAAGCTGCCTGTAACCCATCATCCTCTCAATCCCATCTCCGCTGCAATTGAATGCCAGATTGTCAGCATGTTCGGACTTGTTGCAATGTTGTGGCAGGCGTCAGCAGCACATAGTGCACATGCCCTCAATGTGCAAGACTCACAGCCATGGCATTAAGCATCTGAACGTCTGCAATGTCAATGTCAATCAGTCATTACCGCTGTGGACAGCAGCTGTGACCGTCCAATGACCACAATGGCAACTGTGATGGCTTCTGTCTGGGGCCACTTACAAGTTGAGCATTTCTGCCTCGAGTTGCAGCTGGATCCAGCTGTCCTCTCCAGGCTGATCCTCATAGCTGCCATGGCGATGCCTCAGCCTGAGGGATACAGGCTCCAGAGGCAGCTCTGGGGACGCGCTGCCCTCTGTTGCAATCACATACTCGTCTGCCACTATGCGCGCACGCCTGGAAAAGCATTGCACGCCTAGTTCCACAATGCAGTTACTGCCAAGCAGTTCAGGGACAGATGTAGATCAGGCGGCGCTGCAGGGGCTGTTTCTGTCATACGATATTGTTGCCAGTGCGAGAATTGTACCAAGGCAGATGCAAAGTCCATGGAGATTCAGCTTGTCCTGTGCTGACATTGCTTTGCAGCCAGGAAGCACAGCACTGCTTGGCACTTGTGCTGCAGCTGAATCAACGTGCAATAGCCTTGGGCATTTCACATGGGCAAAACAGCATGTGTACAGTGCTATACGCTTTGAGGCTCGTGCAAGCAGTCATCCAAATATTGCTTGTCAGCTATGGCAATTGTCACAGCCTTGATTCACGCATGAATGTTCAGGTTTGGGGCATGAAGGTGTCACAGCAAGAGAAACGAGGGCCAGACCTGAGACCTTCTTGACAGTTCCCAGGAACACCATCGCCCATAAAGTAACGATGAGCCAAGGCCAGGTTAGCCTCTGGGGAACCTGCCCGAGCAGCTGCATGCAATGCCTTGACTGCCCAACTGTCATTGAGAGATACATGTGGAGTAGCAATGCCAGTTGCTGCCAATACTGCCAGCATGAAGCTTGCATCAGCAGCACTGGCTAGCTCCTCTGTGTCAAACAGCTCTGTGGGATCTACATTGTCATCTTCCTGTGTTGGCCAAGGAGGGAAACTGAATGGAATTGGTTTGCACCAGGCTTGCATGACAGACTTGAACTGATGCTGTGCTGTAAAAAGCAGCAAATATGCCTGGGAAGCTGAGTCTTATGCAAATGCGTCAGCTAGTGTGAAGGCTTGGGCTTCATGCTTAATTCAAGCAGTACAAGTTCACAGCTGGCAACGATTTCAGAATTCAGTCCAGTTTGGGCAGCCTCACACGTCCTTACCTCAGAAGCGCTGCTGTCTTGAGCTGCAAACTGGTGCAATCTGCGCTTGCGGCTGCTGGCTGGCAATTGCTCCAGCAATTCAAGATAAAGAAGCTGCAGGCCTTCGATTGCTGCAAGGCAAAGTAGTACTCTCTTGCAACTGGCTTGAGTTTGCAAGATTGCAGGAAGACGTGTCTTGCGGCTTTGCTAGAACCCAGGACTGCGGCCTGGCATCCAAGCACAGCTACACTACATAGACATGTTTTGTCTCACCTGTCGCTTTATTTCGCTCTGAAGGAGCACTTGAGAACAATAGGTCCTCAAGCTGCAACAGCCACTCAGTCTCTGCATCCTCGTCATCACTTCCTACGTCTTCCGCCACATCTTCCTCTACGACGTGTGACTGCACAAATCACAGCCACTTGATGTTTTCCAAATAGTCTTTCGCCCGACCAAACCTGCCCAGGATCAAGTGTGGATTATTCACACCTGGTCTGCAGAGCCACGGTTTGCTGAAGCCATCTTGTGCTGGCTAACATTCCCGAGGTCAAATGTATTGTCATGGTCGACGATATTCGCTCGTTCACACACACATAGCCCTGCGCAAGGTGACAGATGTTATAGGAGGTAAAGCCACAGCGAAAGGCCCGGCGCCATGAAAGTACGCACCTATCAATGACAAGCAGACCCATGCACGCATGCGTCACAATGACTGCCTGCTCGACAACGCCTCTTGCCCGTTGACGCAAGTGTCGGAACGGGGTCTGCAAAACGCTACCGGTTGTTATGTCATGACACGTGCGAAATGCTGACTAAGGACCTGTATTCTCCCAGAACTTCTGCACCACTTGTCAAAATTCAGGGCTGATGTCGTTCCCGGAGCAAACATACGGTGGCACGCATGTACTTACATACGTAGAATTGCGTTGGTGTGAGACGGGGTGATACTGCTGCACACCTCAGTCCCGTTCTTGTGTCACAGCAACCATGGCTGTGTTGGAACTCACAGCGCCGCTGCTGCAAGACAAACTGAACGAGTGCAAGCAGACCTACAAGCTCAATGTCGGGTGAGTTCGCGAAATCGTCACGGTGGCACAGGCGCACCCTTCGCTGTGATGCAAAGAAGCAGTCTCTACTTTTTGTTTGCGACGCCGGAGCCATTCTCAGAGTTATCTGTGCGCAGGTACGCTGGATTGGTGGCGTTGCCACCGGGTTTGGTAGGACAGGTCAACAAGCACAATCCTCATGTGATGGAGCTTGAGCTTTCTAGGTATGCTTACAGCAAGGCAGCAGCAGAACACTGTGCGCTGACAAGAGTACACTTCACCATCAACAGTGTATTGCTGCAGCAACAAACTGACAGACTTGCCAGACGAGCTGGCAGAGCTGCAGCATCTGCGCGTGTTGCGTGTCAAGTACAACAACTTGACAAAGCTGCCAGAGGTGTTGGTCAGAATGAACAAGCTGGAAATTCTGGAGCTGTCAGGCAACCAGATCACTGTTGTTGATGACAAGGTCTTATCTGGGCTCAGTAACGTCAGGCAAGATTATGCAGCACTCAGGACATTGCTTCTTTGAACATACACAAGCTCCTTGTATGCAGCAGCCAAACTCTTACCTGATGCCAGACTTAGTCTCTCACAAACTTTCACCGTGCTGGCTCTGCACATACAGTGTGTTCATCATCTTGTTGTCAGATCAAGCTGAAGCCCAAGTGGCTACACATAGCAACAGCCCTTCTCCTTGTTTGGCAGCTGTGATCAACTCACACACCATTGAAGGAGTGAGAATAAGGCTTATCATAGGTTCAGCACTGCTGGCAAGCCAGCTCTCCTGAGCTGTTCCTTCGTTTGAGGGCTCTGATGTGTTACTGTGCCCTACCATTTGATAAATAACTTCATGCAGGGAGCTGGACCTGTCCAACAACACAATCTCAGAGATTGGCGAGGGTCTGGCCCGCATGGCCTCACTGCAAGTTCTGCGCCTGGAGAACAACCGCATTGATGCACTGCCAGACAACATTGGCTCCTGCAAGACGCTGGTCAAGTTGGATCTCAGCACCAACAACTTGCTTAGCCTGCCCGACAGCATGGGCCAGTTCCGCAAGCTGCAGCGCCTGAATGTGGCCAACAACATGCTGCGCCGCGTGCCAGCTAGCATGGGAGGTCTGAAGACACTCAAGGAGTTGGACCTCAGGTATGCCTGTCTCCCCTGTCATCATTGCGTTCACATTGTGCTATCCCCTTGGGAAGATCAAATGATCAACAAGGCCACTTCAAAATGGTGCTCTGTGCAGATGTGTCTGTCTGCCATGATTGCCCTGCATTGGTACCATATCAAAGCTGCAGAGGTCAGTATGTCTTCATATAAGCCAGCATGTTAACAGATCAACCCCAACTTGCAGCTGCAAAGATGCAAATGCCCTTGGAACTCTCTGATATCAATGCCTCAGGCAGTCACATTCCTGCCTACCATCAATGAGTCAGCAATGCATACAGTCTTGGCATGGCATTTTGAACAAAGGCTTACCTGCTGTTTCTGCTCAACCCAATTGGCACTTCATTCACATTTCACCTTGGCCGCATGCCAGGTCTGCGACCTGGCATGCAACAGTAGGACACAATGTGAGCCTGTTGCATTCATGTGGCATCACACGTACGTCCCTCAACTCACCTTGTCTGGAAGCTAGCTGCATCTCTGCATGTTCAGTGTCTTTGACGTTGAACAAGTCATGTCAGCTGTGCAAGCCAAGCTCAGGGGTTGGCACATGCCTCAGGTACAACAATCTGGATGAGCTGTACCATGCCAAGAGTGAGGAAGGGCTCAGTCGCCTGCTGGCCTTCCTTCGCGAGGAGGAAGAGCGGGAGCGGCTTGAGCAAATTGAGCGTATGAAGCCAATTGGCACGCAGGTATCCGACGTTGTCCAGCTGGCTCAAACGTCAGTGCAACGCAGACAGTGCTGACAGGCACCAGTGGAACCATGTTGCAATATAGCAATGCGGTCATGCACAGAGCATGATCAGGTACTACTGCAAACACACAATGTCATAGCTACAGCGAGACATTTGGATTTCAGCCTGTGCTCGAGGCTGTGGTGACTGGCAGCTACACTGGAACTGTGACTACAAAGAGTGGGGGTGTGGTCTCGCACACTCAGGTAGACAGATGACACATTGGTGCAGGTGGGCAGTTACATGGAGTACCGGTGCAAGGCGGACAATGTGCAAAGCATCAGTCAGGATAATGGCAGTACAGTCCTGGTGGACAACAGGTGCTGGGTGCGCACAGGCCACAGCATCTGCCAGAATGGCTCCATGCTGTACGTCTTTGGCGGCCTGGTGCTGAAGGATGAATGCAAGTCCAATGACGTGTACTGGATGAGCACAGACCGCATGGAGTGGCACCTGCAAGCCGTCTCTGGGGATAAGCCTGTCCCCAGGGTTGACCATGCTGTTGTCTTCGATGACACCAACAACAGGTGATATACATGAATACTGAAGTCATGCACAACCTCTCACAGATGCACATCAGGCCATGGACTGTTGTCTATGGCAAGATGACAAGTAGCAAACCCACCACTGCTTTATCCACATTCTGCAATGTACGCAATGTCTTTTTCAATTGCCAAACACCAATTACCACAAGGCTTTGTGGCTCAACAGAAGAAGAGCGCATTGTAAGCAAGCAGCTGCTGGTGCTTGCATCAGTTCAATTGAAACAGAAACAGAAACGGCTTGTACTAGGCAGCCTGGTAGCTTAACCACTTCAAATTGTAAAAGCTCATGTGTTTTGCAAGCTGTATGTGCATTCATTTGTGCATGCACTTCCCAGGCTGGTGGTGTTTGGCGGTCGTGGAGCAGACAGGAAGCGTCTGAATGATGTGCACTTTCTGGATGTGAAAACATGGACCTGGCACCGCCCCACCACAGACGGCATGCCCCCCACTCCCCGCCTGGGGGCCGCCGCGGTCTTCATGGGGGGTCAGATGATCATCTTTGGGGGGTATGGTGCTGGGGCCCGCTTGAACGATCTGCACATCCTGGACCTCACATCTTGGCAGTGGCAGCAGCCGGCGTTCACCGGGACAGCACCATCCCCGCGACAGTCTCCTGGGATTGCACTGCAAGGTCAGCATTGAAGTGTTGTTCAGCTCGAATGCATTACACCTTGCAAAGCATGGTGCAAAAGTCAGAATTGGTCATGCTGGCTGCCGTCCAACTGTCTGAATTGCTACTTGTAACACCGTTGCTGTTGCATGTGTAGTATATCAGATTTGCGCTGGTGCATCTGCGATGTTGGACTCATCAAAGGATGAGCTGTGCTTGAAGCTGATTGTGCAGCTCTTTTGGATTGAGGCAATGTGTCTCAACACCTGCATGATGACAAGCTTGAATGTGTTGGCATGCAGGCAGTCAGCTCTTTGTGCATGGTGGCCGCAACAATTTTGTCCTGGAAGACATGTTTGTGTTGGACCTGGCCAGGAAGGAATGGACAGATGTTGCCCCGGGGGCCCACACCCCCCCACCCCGCCATGGTCATCTCATGGCAGTGCATGCTGACAAGCTGTACATGTATGGGGGCTATGATGAGCTGGGGGCCTGGTCAGATGCCATGTTCTGCCTGCCTGTGCCCTATGACCAGCCCTTCACTGCTGCCAGGTGAGCCCTCGAATTGCCAATGCTCAGCTCCTGTGCTGAGAATCCACCCATTGAGGTGAGACAGGCAGTGGAGCCTGATTTTACATCCCAGCACAGATTAATTTACCTCCTTGTCTTGAGACAGCGGCCAGACTTCCGTCTGGAGTTCCTGTCGATGCTGCTTGATGCACTCTGTGATTTGCCCCTAACCTGTCAGCTCTGCATGCTCTCATGTTCTGCTGCCAAGCTTTGATGAAGGTCATCGCCGCTCAACCTCCCACCTCGCTTTGAAAACTTTGTCCTGGCCCACCAGCAGCAAGCTTTCCCCAGAGTCTGCATGACTTCAACTTCACGATGTGCTGGTCTAGCGCGGCCAAAGCAGCACATACACAGTACAGTCAATGAAGGCAGGGGGCTTAAAGGCTGGCAACGCCAGCTGCTGCTGCTGCTGCTGCTGCTAGCCTTTGCTGCAATCACAGCCTGCCACCAGTTGGGGCAGCGCAGCTGTAAAAGACAGCTTGCAGAGAGGGACCCTCAAGATGCACTGTAGCTGTTTTACTGCACCTGATAGTGTATCAGCCTATCAGCGCTCATGGCAGTGTGCTGCTACTGGTGTGTATGTACTATTTCATGGTGGCTGCAGTCGAGCAGAGTGGTTTCAGGTGGGGAGCGAGGTGAACTACAACCGGTGCCGGTATGCAGTGCTGCACAAGGGGCAAGTGGGCATGTACCAGGTGGGCAGCCCCACATTGGGTCAGCTTGTGGGGGCTGATGACATTGAGAAGGCAGCTGTTGGCTGGGATGTCTTGAAAATCGCCAAGCTCGCTGACCTCAAGGTCAGTCTCATGTCTCATCATGTGCCCATTAGGACTGCTTAGTCAAGGTCAGTCACATGTCTCATCATGTGCCTATTAGGACTGCTTAGTCAAGGTCAGTCACATGTCTCATCATGTGCCCATTAGGACTGCTTGGTCAAGGTCAGTCACATGTCTCATTGTGTGCCCATTGGGAGTGTTTAGTCAAGGCTGCTGAACCCAGGAAAGATTTGTTGTTGTTTGTGCGCCCCTATTATGGTTGCACACCTCTCCGTTGCATGATGACCACATCACAGGATTGTAATTTTCAAGTGGCGCTAGGGCAGGGCAGCAGCTGCAGGCTTGCTGACTCGTCAAGATGACGCCTACAGGTTGCTAAGAAACAGCCTTAGCTCTGTCATCTTGTGGGCATGGACGCTTTACTTCTTCCTCAAGCTGCCTCAAGAAGACAAAGCAGCTGACCATGACCACTACATGAAACAGCTGATCAGTGTGCACACGTGCAAGGTGCTGAAACTTAAGTGAAACTGTGAGAACATGTACAGGTGAAGCCTTTGGAGGAGGAGAAAGCAGGAAAGCGCAACGCCAAGGCCCTGCACATTGAGCACTGCCTCACGACTCAGCTCAGCAAGCTGCCTCGGGGCTACACCACGACAAGCCCCAAAGAGGCTGCCATGCTGGAGTATGTGGACTCCTGGGCCACTGTCTTCAGATCTCTGTACCCCTACCGCAGGTGAGCATAACCACACTACTGCTTTGGTTTCATACCAAGGCAGCATCAGGGACACAGTGGTCATAGCATATCACTTGTCTGGGGAAGACTTGGCATTGGGACTGTGGCCAGGGATTGTTGCATGATCTGCACGATGAATGGCGCAGTCCAAGTGACCAAACAGCGTCAAGCTTCTGCTTCTGAGACATGCTTGCTGTCATGGAATCAATGATCAAAGCACAAAGCACCCTCTCATGATAGCTTGCAGGCGTCTTACTGAGCTGCGAACTTGTTGCTGCACCCTCTTGCTCACCCGCAAGAAACCAATCAGCTGGTGGCGGCATGTAGAGATCAAATCATGAAGTCATTTCCTCTGCTAGGCCTCGTGGCTGCTGTTGAGTTGTTTATATGCGTGTGCTGTGTTGCAGGCCCCTGTTCCTGACCCCCAAGAATGAAGCAGGGGTGCGCAAACTGGTGTGCACCACCCTCAGGCCCACTCTGCTGCCTCACACCGACCTGTATGACCTGCCTGGGATTGTGCAGTTTGTGGCCAGCTACTTTGCCTATGAGCCCCTGGCCAACCCCGTGCACTACCCTGACTTCTTGCCCTCCCCCTCATCGGTCATCTCCTGGCAGGTAACCCACTCAACCTCTGCCTGATGCGTCAGCAAGATTTTGCTTGCCCAGTTGATGAATCATTCAATAAGACACTGCTGGACTTCATATCGATGCCTTGCAGCCCTGCAACATAGCTGTGTACAGACATAATGCGTGTTTGCTTTCTGCATTGAGCCGACTATACCTGACCAGCGACTGCACAGGTTTGCCAGGAGGGACCATGCTTAGGCATTGGCCACCCCTGCGCTGTCAATCGCCATAACATGCCTATATTGTGGCCATATGCCACATATTGTGGTCAGTATGTCATAATATGCCTTCAATACAATATGTGTGCCTATATATACAGCCATACATCCTGCAAAGAGTCAGATCCTTGCAAATAGTCAGTCCTTCACAGTCAGCAGCTGTGTGTAGGGTGGCGACTGCTTTGACATGAGCACAGTGCTGTGCTCCCTGCTGCTGGGAGCCGGCTTTGATGCATATGTAGTGACTGGCTACGCACCTGTGGCTGTCACAACCAGCGACCAGACTGGGGCTACCTGCCCCATGCTGGAGCCTGAAGTGGTAAAGAAGCCTCAGAAGATGATGCCTGTGGCCAGCGCCAAGCACCCAGCACAGCCCAAGGAGGCCAAGTACAAGATCAAGTCAAATGACAGAGCAGAGAGCACCTTTCTGCAGGTGTGGTGCTGCTTCACACTTTCGTTTGTTTCTTCTGTGCAGCCTTTTTCTTGGTTCTTCTTTCGAATTCCTCTTTTTGGTCAAAATGTACAAGTGGGTTTTACATTTCTGACAGCTGTACTCCCACTGATGCTTGAATTAAACAGCATGACCTTGCCGGCAGACTGCTTATGACTTTGTGCTGATTGGAAGGTAGGCGGTGCCAGTCCCTCCAGACAGGGATCTTGCAGCTTGTCATGGCGCTGTTGGCATAAACTGGTCAAGCATGACCAAAGCAGCAACAAGGTGGTTCCTGTCATTACTGTACCTGCCGCAGTTCCAGTGTGCATCAACATGCTCCACCCTAATAGGCTGTGCGCTTGAAAGCACATTTACGTTATGCTGGTCCGCCAGTCTGACGTCATGGCTATAAATGCAGAAACAGCAGCAGGCCAAGGATGCAGCTGCTGCAGCAGCTGCTGCAGAGGCAGCACCCACAGCAGCTGCAGAGGCTGCATCCACCGGCCCTGCTGACTCAGGTCCGAAGAAGAACAACCTGGTGCATGCCTGGGTCATGGTGCTGGCCGGCAAAAGAGAGGTAACATGCTGCCACACCCATGTCACTTCAGTGCAATGATGGAGTTTGTACATGTCAAACTCTTTAAAGTTTCTGCCACATAAATGTATCAGACATGCTTACTACATGTGTGCATACCTGTACATGTAACAGATGTCACCTGGATAATCCAGCTTCAGCCTTGCTGTGTTGAGGGAGTCAAGTGCCGAAACAACGATGCTGGATGCCATGCAGCATGGGCACAGCACAGACTAGACAATGCGATGTATAGGAGTCAGGATGTACAAGAGTGTGACACAACTACAGGTGGCAGAGGACATATTCATAGACGCCAGCACCGGAAGGTGCTACCCCATCCCCAGTTCACCCTTCCTGGGGATTGAGAGCATGTGGAATCACAGCAACTACTGGGTCTGCATGCAGATGCCTGAACCACATTCAGACTCCCGTGCAGCCCCTCAACATCTGTCCCTGGATGTCACTGATGCTTCCAAGTGGGAGTACATGCTGCCAACTGCCTTGCCTCAGGTAAATAATGATGACATATGCATTACCGTGTACAACTGCTACCACAGCTGTGCTGTACCACACTATAGCTGTCCCATGATGTTGGCTGCTGTTCTTCACAGATAATGACACAGGTCGCATCCCCAGCTGTACCTTTCATAACAATATAGTTGATACACAGTCGGCCACCTTGTTGCATCATTTGCTCTATTGCACCACTGTCAAAAATGCACCAACACATGTTTGTAATCAGGCAGAAGAAGGTGTCAGGTATGCAATGTATGTGCTGAGGCACATGCACTGCTAGAATGCACTGGTAGCATGCGCTGTCAGCCTGCCAGCAGAGAAGGTGTATAGCAATGTTGCGATGCTTTTCAATTGTGCACAGCAAGGTGTATAGCAGTGATGTGATGCTTTTCAAGTGTGTGCAGCAAGCACTGAGGGCAGAAGATTTGGAAGGGGATGCAGAGGGGGAGTATGGCATGACCAGTGGGAGGGTCTTCACAGGCAACTCCACACGTTCTGCCAGCGCAATGGGCAGAACTGCGCGCCCTCTGGGTGCTGCTGGGGCAGGGGCTACTTCCAGCAGGCCTCCCTTAGATGCCCTCAGTATTAGCTCAGGGGCCCAGTCCCCAGTGCCCCAGGGTCTACCCACCCCAACTTCTGCCACCATGAAGCGCAGTAAGTTGCAAGGCCCATGCATGCATTGCACATGGCATGTGCGCCTGCTGATGTTCCTCTATGCTATTTTTACATCTTGTTTTCATGAAGCGTGCAGCTTGCTTCATGGTGCAACCAGTGCAGTGGGCAACTGATCTGTAGACGCACACACCAACATTGCAAATTGAACCTGAGAGAACAAACCTCTAGATGCAGCAATACCAGCGTGCGTACGCTCATCTACATAGCGCTGGTGCATGTCCAGCACTAGGTCAAGCCATCATTGCACAAGGCACAGACAGGTTCAGTTACTGTGCAGTCATGGCAGCACAGCCAGAGTGTTGACCGTGGGCAGGCCAAGGCATAATTGGAGCTTGTCACGCATTGGTCAGGCTTTGATACTTTTACAGTTGCAGCGTCAAGAATGATGCATGAGCAGCATGTGGGAGCCAAGTCAGCTGCTAGCACGGCACGATGCTTGTGTGCAATTCAAAAGATACTCATATGGGTTCCATCCTGCACGGCTTGTTATTGAGCTGACTTCTGACTGTGCCTTGTATTGCAGCATCTCCAGCCCGTATGGGCAGCGTGTATGGGGGTGAGTCAGTGGCCAGTATAGCCAGAAGCGAGCAGGAAGATGCGGCCCCCCTGGACACAGGGATCCCCGGCATGCCCCCCAGCTGGGTCCCCAGGCTGCAGATTGGGCGGGACAGCCTGGACATGCGGTGCCCTAGAGGCATCAAGAGCTTGCTGTATCACAGATGTCAGCATGAGATCTTTGCTCTGTTTGGGGAATGCTGTCGATGGGATGGTATGGTGGAGAAGCTTACGCTGTATGAGGTTGGGCTGCTGTACTGTGCTGTGCTGTGCCATGCCGTGCTGTGCTGTGCTGTGCTGTGCTGCGCTCTACAGTGCCGTGCTGGGCTGATCAACGTCATGCTGCTTGGATTGCATATGGTATTGCATGTGGTTGCCATGGATGGTGAGTGACATGTGGCAAGACTTCCAGCAACAACCAGTCACAAACGCCACTCTTGCCTTTATATATCTAGGCTGCTGCTGTAAGTTGGGTGTTGTCCTCTGTTCGTGAGCGTGTCGGCAGCTTCTGCATGCTAAGCAATGCCACAAGCTGCAGCGGCCCCCTGAATGACCATAGAGAAGGCAAGTCAGTGGAGCAGCATGTCACAACCAATCACGGACAAGCTGCAGCAACAGCATGCTCCAGTCTCTCTGCTTTCTGTGCAGCAGAGACACACATGTTGCATCCCCATGCAGAGGCTTCAGCAACAGAGGTGAGGCAGGTGTTCTGGAAGCACAAGCACATGCTGCAGCAACAGCACAAGCTTCAGTCCCCCTACTGCCGATACACCAGAGGCATACTTGTGATAGTGACACGCAGGATGATGCAAGGATGGTGGCAATAGAGGTGAGAGAGGTGTTCCGGCAGCGCAAGGACAAGCTGCAGGAGCGGCGCAGCTGGCCTCTGAAGGAGACCACCTGGGAGGTGCTGGCCCCAGGGGCCCGGGGGGCCCTCAAGCAGGCCACCCTTGTCAAAGGCCTGCGCAGAGACCTGCTGTTCTACCATCAGGTGATGCACACACAATCAGCAACAACCTCTCTTCCTGGGTTCTTCAGGACTGCTGTCTAAGGCTGGTCGACCCAGCAAGCTGCTATTAGGCAATGGCCTCCTGCTTGTGTCACAGTCACTGCCTGGAGCTTCATCAAACATGGTTGGGCGGCCTCACTGTCCAGGGCAGGCTTGCCCCTTTGGGTGAGTGGGGAAAGTAAAGTGATGCAGGAAAGGACTGGTGGGTAAAACAGCATTTAGGTGTGAAAATTCATGTGAAACCTGTCGTATAAAGTGAGGCGTCCAAAACACGCGACGTAAAATCCATCCACTGTCTCAGACTGGATAATGTGCGATGCAAGAACTGAATCAGCAAGCCAGGATGTGATGGACATACCCTGTGTGTGAGTCATCTTCTGTACACTGGTCAGCGATGCCACTCAGGCGTGTGAGTTCAAATGTAGGCCCGTCTGGACAGCTTGGTGGAGCGTACAGAGGCCATAGGCAGCAAGACCATCGAGAGGTTTGAGGGCAGGGATGACCACCTCATGTACAGGAGCATACGATATGGCCCTGTTGAGAGGCAGCACTCTGATCTCAAGTAGGCACTTGCCACTGCATGCCTCCACCACTGAGGTCATCCTTGTCTTGATGAGCACATAAGCGCATCTGTGCATCTGCTGCTGACTGCCAGTGAGTCTGCTGCTAAAGCGCACAACACTCATTCCTTCCTTCATTCATGCTTTTGTTCATTCACTCAGTCATGCATCCATTCATGCGTGTGTCTGCCCGTGCACTCATTTATTTGTCTGTTCATCAAACACTCATGTGTGTGGTCAGCAAGTCTCTGTGCCCACTGACACCTTTTCAAGCTGAATGAACACTCTTAGTCTTTGTCAGAAGTCCATCAGCAAAGCTGCAGGCTGTGACCCCATGTCACCACAACTGTCTGATCTCAATGCATGAGTCCTGTGTGTGCTTACACAGGCAGGCGCTGGCCCCCAAGGGTGCCAAGGGCGCACCCCCACCCCCTCAGGAGGAGGGACCCCGGACCATCGTCAAAATGACCCAGAAGTTCAGCCGCAACCCTGAGGTGCCGGCTGAGCAAGATGTGGCCAGACGAGTCTTTGACATTGCCAATGGCCGTATCAGGTTAGCCCACAGCCTGATTGACACCCCTTAAAGGAGTCAGCAAGCAAAAGGCAGAAGATGGGTCAGAAGAGGGGCTGTAGGGAAAGGTACCTGGGCCATAGAAAGGCATGCCCATTCCCATCCCCTGCGGATTCTGGAAATTGGCCTGTGGTTGCTGGAAGTAGGTTTTCAGGCGGCGCTGCCTGTCGGATTTTTTCTGCGCTATGGCCACATACAGCGGCTTGTTGTTTACCAGCTTCGTATTCATTTCATTGATGGCCTTAGTGGCCTCTTCTGGGGTGGACAGCTGCACAAAGCCCACCCCCCGGCTGATACCCGTGCTGGGGTCCCGCAGCACCTTACACGACATGATGGTGCCAAACTCCTGCAAGCACGTCAACCTGAAGTCAGAAGCCGCTGCAGTGCAATGCTGCAGTGCAACAATGGAGCCCATGCTGCATGTTGGAAGGCCAAGAGACCACCACAATGTCTATTGCCCAGACCCAGTGCCTCAGCACATGCCTGTGCTGGACTCTTGCAAGTTTTGCGTGACATGACATGACATGACATGACATGACATGACAATGCTAAGCTCCTATACACATCACAGGCTGCTGCCGCTGCTGATGCTGGACATTGTTTTTCTCCAGTCAAAATGGAGTCCTTGACGGAAGCT
>JAABUP010000482.1_pt1 | contig 88191 bp, 139 predicted proteins | sample 5559201 | NCBI WGS metagenome assembly JAABUP01 (sample SAMN10711887, study PRJNA513373) | rock metagenome | isolation source: Antarctica rocks | place: Antarctica
TTCCCTCTCCCCCCTTCCCCTCTCCCTGCTTCCCCTCTCCCCCCGTTCCCCTCTTCCCCCCTTCCTTCCCCCTCTCCCCTCCCCAAACCATGACCCCAGCTCCCTGCAGGGCCATATGATTTATGAGCTCTACAGCCCTGAACACCAACACCTGCAAGGATGCAGCTGATGCTTTGGCTGTTTGGCCTTTTGGAAGGCATGTTATGCATGTACGGTGCTCTCACTGTGCCATTTGGTTTTGTCAGCAGGAAGCACAGAGGGAACAAGAGGAGAAGTCTTGTCCCATCAGCAGCAGCTTTGGCTTTAGCTTTGGCTGCTGCTGCCATGAAGTGCAATAGACATACAATTTTGTCTGTTGTGGACATGCCGGCTTTTCTGCCCATATTTGAGTTGTGGTTGAGCTGTATTGATGATCAACACAATTGTCAATGAGCAACCTACTTTTGCTTCTTTGGTCTGGAGTCAACTGAGGCTGCAAGTGCTGCTCAGCATCATGGTCAGAATGTATGCAACTTGTTGCTGTATCCTTTGGTTCTGGTTCTATGATTTGATCTGCACTGTTTTGCAGGATGCCATGAGACTGTACTCTAGTGCTGTTGACAAGTTCGAGAAGGTACTTGCCCTCAAGCCGGACAATGTGTCTGTGCTGGTCACATGTGGTTTGGCTCTCAAGGACATGGCGCTGTGCATGAGCCTGGATGATCCCGATACTCTGATCAACCTTGAGGTGAATTCTTCTGGCATACACACATTCATTGGCCTAAACAGCTCACGTATGCTGCTTTGAGTTCATCAGCTTCACAATGTGTAACAGTCAATGCACTCCTGGCCAGTTCCCCTGATCTGCTGGGACCCTGAGCGTGCAGAGTCCTGTCTGAGTCATCAACTTCACATGCAGCTGCCAAGACTAGTACTTTCTCTGTCTGTTTGTAGCTTTCCCACTCTGGAGTTCGCTATGTTGTGTCTGATGCGCCTTCTATGCGCAGTTGCATAAATCACTCATTGCTGTTTGCAGGATGCTGAAATATGCATGCAGCAAGCGCTGGGCATTGACAGCACCAACTCAGGAGCAATTGCAGGGCTGGCAGAATGCCAAGATAGATTGCGCATTTGTAGGCAGTTTAATGCGCAGCTCAGTTGAAAGTATAGTTGAGATCAAACGGTCATTGAATCAGTTGCAGCTGGAGCCAAAGCCCAGCCTGTATGATTTTGCAGGCAGCTTTCATTTGCTACAATAATCATTCAAAGTGAACAATGCACATACTAATTTTTCAGACTTACAACTGCAAGCATATGATACATGAACTGAATAAAGGATATCCTGTGCCAAACCTGTACTTCCACATCACAAACAGCAATCTACACATGCACTACTTGAGCAGGACTTGTGCACACCACATGCATGACCCACACCGTGGTGCAGTAGCAACGACAACAGTAAATCAGATGCAGAACGAGCACTGCAACCTTCTCTCACATACACTTCTCATATCTAATCAGTGCTTATGACGCTCGTTATTCACTCTCCCCTTGACAATATCGCCTCTGTGATTGATGTGGATTTCCTCAACAGTGATTTGCCCTTTTTCTTCATGACAGTCTTGACAATCTTGGGGGCTTTTGCAGCCTTAGCGCGCCGGCCTCTGGTCAGGAATCTTGTCCTGACTGCCTGCTCAAGCTTGCTGTACCCATCCTCAAACTGCCTGATGAAGCCTGATACATACTTGTCGGCATTTTTAGCAAGGTCAACGCCTAGCTCCCCGCTGACAATCCGGTCCACTAGCTGCTCAACACCTGCTGCAAATTCCTTCACGTTCTTCTCCATGTCCTGCAAAAGACCACCAGACATCAGAGCTAACACCTGCTGCAAGTTCCTTCACTTTCTTCTCCACAACGCACCACCAGAAATCAGACCTGACATGATGCAGACTGACTGTTCTTGAAGTGGGAGGGAATCAGTTGCTGCGTCAGCAGAGCAGTCGAGGATTGACCATCGACAGTACCATATTGGGCATAGTGTAGTACCAGAGATTTGCATGAAAGTGCAGAACGCTGCAGAAAGCACAGGGACAGCTGTGCAACAGGACTTTGTGACTGTGGGGCAGATTGAATAGCCAACTGAGGCAAGCAGAAACAAGCCTGCTGTACTTACCACTTTAGGCAAGATGCGAGCTGCAGCTACATGCTTGCGCACCCTGTCTGCAACCTGGACTCGCTGATCCCTCATCCTGTCACTCAGCTGCTTCATGGCTTGCTTCCCTCTGATCTGCTTCTCCTGCAGAATGCCCAGCCCTTTGTGAAGAACAGTCTTACAACAGCACAAGGGTATGAGGCTTTGTTTATGGTACGGCTTGGGGCAAGGTGCAAGCACAGACAGGCAGCATGCTAGGTGACCAGCTGTGGCTGATGAATGAATGGCATGCATGTGAAGCACGTCATGTAGGTCGGCTACTCAACTGTTGTTGGCTTAACAACTCACCTTCACAAAGCTGAGCCCCAGCTCCTTCCTTGAGTACCCACGCTTCAGGTTGCGCATGACATAGTCGTTGTAGTCCTTGATGATTCGCAAGATGATGTCTGAAGTTGAGACTCCATCTGTACGCTGTGTCTCTTTGAATTTGCCCAATTTCTTCACCTGCAGTGCGTTGGTAGGTCAGGGCTGGAAATACGGGTGTACATTGAGACTGCAAGACTGTCAGTGCATGAGGAGCTATTCGGCCTACAGACTGATGTGGCATCACATGCACCGACTGCACAGCTCAGCAGGCAGGTCCCTGCAACTTACAAAGTCATACACATCATTTGCCTGTCCGCTTGCATCGCTGTAAGGAAGGGCATCATGGGTGACAAAGTCTATCTTGTGCTTGTTGATAAATTCTATGTCCAGCACCCAGGGCGCATCTTTCACGACCTCGTCCACCCATCTGCAAGAGTAAGCAGTTTGCAACAATGTTCACATGATACGGGTGTGTTTGAGAGCGTGAAGCATGAGTCAATGAGCGCTGTTATGCTACAGACCTGCAGTGCCGCAAAGACTCATATCTCTCATCTTCTGACAGCACTGTTTTGCCTTTATACTGATGTGTCAGAGCATCATTGCAGCATCCAACAATCAGATGAGTATTGGGAAACCTGCAAGCAAAAACGAGTCCAGCTTGTTGCAGGCTGACAGCTGGCACACTCACAAGGCACTTTTGGCAAACTTACAATCGCTTGGCCTGCTCTAATGCCTTGGCGTGTCCAAAATGAAACAGATCGAAGATGCCTGAAGATCAGGGATGTATTAGCACGTCGACCGGACCGTGAGATAGCGTTAAAGCCCTATTCATCAGCCTTACCATCTGCATAGACGCGGACCGGTCGTGACACATCCGCCTCGTCTGAAGTAGAGGGCGCGCATGATTCCGTTGCTGGCGCCTTTTCCGGCACTGTCTCCTCGGATAAAGCGCTGACTACGGGAACAACGGCGGGGTGTGAAGCGAGCGAATTCCAGAAACTTGGTTAGCAAGCTGCAAACAACGCATACTGTTCTTGGTTTGGGGAGCGGCATTCTCAGTGTCTTCATCTGAGGCGCTATGGCGCTAGTTGAATATACACCCATTGCTCATGTCACATGTCATTCCCAACAACCGACGCATGGCTGTGTGAAATCCCTCGTGCACGGTCGTGATCACAGCGTCCGCTCGTGCTCGCGCACCAGACAGATACCATCCCGGTCACAGCAAATGCCGTGCAGCACGCAGCCACACTTGTGTGGAGCTTTGCTGCTGGCCTTCGTTGTGTCAGGTTTGCGCGCAAGCGACGTTCCTCCTTGTTGACCTAACGACCACACGTATTTGCAGCATTTTTTTTTGCCCCACTAGGAAGGCTTGTGCTGTTTGGACCTGGTTCACTGGAGCCCTTGATGCAGGCAGTCAGAATGCTGCCTTTGCTGCTGAGTCTCAAGGCTATGTACCCAGTCCTGTGACTGTCGGGTGGGAGATATATGCTGGGGCCATTGCTGGCGTGATACCATTTGCAATTGGATCGTATCAGTTCATTGCGCGCACAGTAAGTTTTCCTTGTCCTGTGTATGCTTTCTGCGGCTCTGACTACATGGGATGCAATTGTGCACTCCTTCCCAAATTGTGGCAGAGGCCACTGATGTCTTTCATACTGTTTTGCCTGGTATGCCTATAGCCAACCAAACAGCAAATGTCGAGCATCTCATACCAAGCCCAAGTAACCAGTCCAAAATCCATCAGGCTTTAGCACACCTGATACTCAAGGCAACCCCTGCTGGGCAATAACAGTCTCACAGCCTTGCAGCTCATCCAGAGGAGATGTGAAAAGTGCGATGGCAGTGGGCTAGTAGAGCGTGGCCCATTTCTGCGTAAATGCCCAGAATGCGGGGGGTTCTTCCCTTGGCAGGGCTGGAAGCAATTTCTCACCTCCACTGCAGCTCCTGGCAATGGCGGTGTGCTGCGACAGCCTCGCAACCAGGAGGGTGTCATATACAGGTACCATGCCTCACTGCTGCAATAGTGCACTTGATTGGCCAACATGACAGAAGGGGCTTTACAGTTGGCTGCTGTCAACTGTCATGAAATCACCTATTTTTAGTGTTGTCATTGTGCGCCTGCTGAATGTGGCATAGGCCGTCCACTTAGTGCCTGGTCAGGAGCAGCTGTGCTTTATTGAGGCTCATGCTAAGATCCTGCAGGCTGCAGCGTGAATCTCACACATGCAGGATACCACCCAAAGCCAAGGATGAGAAGACTGAGTAGCCTTTCATGACAACTCTGGTGAAATGTGCGCAGCAGCACTCCAAAGCACCAAGGCCACGACTGGCAGCAGCAGCAGCAGCAGCAGCAGCAGCAGCAGCAGCAGCAGCAGGCTGCAAAGGGGCTATTGGTTTGTAAAGTTGCAACTATACAACGCAACTGAGAATGTGATGACCTGGCATGCGACAGGGTGTATAAGCACAGCTTAAGATATTACATGCGCTGCGTGTCTGGGATGGTTGAGGCTTTGCAGAATTCGGTGGCACATGTTGCAAAATCCAATGAGAGCAACGCTCAATCAAGCAAAGCTGTTTTATGTAAGCTCAATGCCATCTTAGCCTCAAGCTGAGGCACACAATGACTTGACAGCAGTCAACACCAGTGGTTCACAAGTGATTTTGGACATTTAATGCAAAGGACCAGTCAGGCTACCAAGAAAATGACAGGCAGAACATCCCAGCATGTGTTTAAGCTAGCATTTGCTGCAGGAGTCAACATTCCTGGAGGTTGCAGTAGAGTCTGTCATTGTGCATACGTATCAGCAACAGCCGTATCTCCAAGTCACAGCAACATGATTGCTATGCAGCATAGACATTGCATTTAAATTGCACATGCTGGTTCTGCCCAACCAAGTTCAACTGTCAGCCCATGGAACAACCTTGCCAGTTATGCTATGGCCTGGTACAGTAGTGTTGTGCATGCTGACAACACACACAACAGATTTTTGGGTCAAAGCTGTTTCATGGCTTCTGATGACAGTGTGCCAGAATTGTTGTGATTTGACATTTCGACTCTCAAGCATGTTTTTAGATTCTGAGAACCAGCGCTAGCAAAGAAGACCATATGCATGCATTGCAGATGCTGCTCTACAGAGCGCACTTGCTGTCATCGCGTACAGAGCCAGCAGCAAGTGCTGTAGCAAGAAGACAGCACCGGCGCTTCTTGCAGAATAAGCAGAGCGTCAGGGCAGCAAACACATCAGCCGGTGTCAACTCCAATCCTTCGGCTTCGAAACCGCGTGGAATGAAGCTGAAAGGGTCATGCCATTGTGGTGCCGTCAGCTTTGAAGTCGAAAGCAAAACTCCCCAGCCCTTCATGCATTGCTACTGCACTATTTGCCGCAAGACTCAAGGAGGAGGTGGATACACCATCAATATTATGGTGTGTGTGTGCGCATAGTCTGCTGAAAGGCAATTTTTGTATGAATGCACAGTTGTACCGTTATCTGGTCGCATGTGTGCTGCAACATCGGCATTGCAAGCGCATCGGGCAGAGCCTCAGCTTTCTATTCGATACACTGTACGTGGTGCTGCAGGGAATATCAGAAACATTTTCTGCAACAGGAACAGAAAATGTGAGCATCTATCGAGCACCCATGAGACAGCATGACCCTAAGGCAGAGCTGGCAGGCAACATGCGCCATTTCTGCAAGGTCAGTGCATTCGCAATATGATTTTTCACCCAACATGCAGTCTGGTCTGCTGTCTGTAGAGCAGCTACTGCGTTGCTTGACAAAATTCTGACTCTTTGTTTGTCTGCAGACATGTGGAAGCCATCTATGGGCATGGTAAGTACTTTGACCAAAGCAGGCTTTGCAAACAACTGTTCTGGATCACATGCATGAAGCAGTATGCTTGTTTGATTTGGATGACATGATGATGATGGTGTCACCTACAATCACAAATCAGACTTGGTGCAAAGGATTGTCACAGTCTATGCATATGGCATGTCATGCCTGATCAGCACACAGCTTGCAGCATTGTTTGGCCATGTTGTGCTTAATACCAACGGTGACGTATCACAGGTGCCCTAAGTACCCTGCATACATCTACCCAGTGGCATCAGCGATAGATACACCATTGCCAGTGCCTGCTGAAAGGAACCACATCATGCTGGATAGTAAGGAGCCATGGGTGATTGTTCCTCCGGACGCAGCAAAGCATGAGCACCAATTCAAGCAGTATCCAGACGAAGGCATTGAAGAGTGGCACAAGAAGCGCAAGCTAGAGGCGTAGAACAGAAACAACAATCCCCATTGCAGGCTCATGCAAGCACAAAGAGAGTGACAGAGAAGCCGTCATGATCCTCATGACTCATTATATTGCAACAGCAGCAAACTACATGTTGACATGTGTTGTCAGCCTTCTGGCAAGAGCTGTCCATGCCTTTAAAGCACTGACTCCAACAAGTGTTTGAGCACAAATAGACGTCGCGACCTCTGCCAACTCGAAATGACGAACAGCCAGTTATGTTCTTTCCCTCAAGAAGATGATTCGAGCTCATACCTACGGGCCTGAATTGCTACTTGTAACCTTCAGCCAGGAGGTCTCCCACACTGACAGCAGTTACAGTCCTTCAGTAATACAGACTCAAAATTAGCTGGTACATACAATATTGCTCACTTTCAACGCACACTATGCGACCATGCAAGTAGCCTTGTAAGCTTGCTCATCGGATTCATACCAAAACAAATAGCCATGGAAGCTTGCTCGTCAATGCAAATTTGCAAGTGGGCAGTTGATAAGTATCCTCGCATTCACAACAGAACAAACAGATGGCCTGCAGGCTTGCATTCTGTAAGCATGTGCATGATGCCTTGTTTGGTGCGTGCATATAAACTTTGGTCATGCCCGACAGCAGTCTATACTGAAATGATTTCTTAACTGACAGCATGTGTCTGTACGTATGTACATGCTGGGAAGAAGAAACGACACTTGGCGGGAAGCTGATTGTCTGTCTGTGTTGCATAGGAAGGCCGCAGTTGCTTCCTGTCTAGTTGTTGTGTTCCATCCTGATCCATGAAGACAGTGCTGTTTTGCAGTCACAAAGGAGGACCCGGGAAAACAAGCCTGCTAAGCCATACTCTGTCGCAATACGCACAAAGTCACCCTGATCGCAAAGTTGTACTCATAGACTGCTCTGTCCCGGCTGACGTCACAAGGCTAGTGCTTGGTGGCGACCACGACTTCAGAGGGGAAGAGAACTTCGACAAGGTAAGGTCATCCAGATGATGTCTTTTGCTGGTTGCACTGTTGCAGCCACAGTTTTGCAGTAGTGAGAGGGCTATGACGCTGCAGGTGTTGGAGCTGCAACCAAAGAGGACAGCAACAGCATTGTTTGAGAGATGTGTTGCAGCTGGTTCTCAGGCTCCTGCTGCTGCAAGTCGCAGCTGGCTTAGCCGTAAGCCAGATCCTGCTCCTAGCTCAACTGGAGTCATTGTGGACATTGAGTCATACATCGTCAGAGTAGCAGATTACAATCCAGCAGTTCCAAGTAATGTCTACCTGGCTGCTGGTGGCCCAGGAAAGGCAGATGTGGTCAGCTTCACCACTGAGCAGCAGAAGACTGCCGCACAGAATCTGCAGCAAAGCCTTACTAGCCTTGCAGTGTATGATGTCTTCTTTGACACAGATGGCGACCTGAGCTTCTCTGACTATACACGCATTGCCTTGCTTGGCAGCTCTGGTCTGATTGTCGTCCCTTCAGAGGCATCCTTCACGGACTATAACAGATTGCTCACATTCTGTGAGGTGAGCAATGATGCTGCATAGGATCCATGTCTGTTGCACATTGTCAATTGCAAGCTGGTTTTGGCAACACTGACTGTTGCTTCTACACAGCTCATGCCATGCAGGAGCTCAAAATCTTGCACAATCAATCAGGTCAAGGAGCTAAGCTGCTTGCAGTCTTGTGGAACAAAGTGAATGTGCAGAAACATGTGCCTTGCCTACCAGTCAGCTCTACATTAACACCTACTAAGGCTGTTCAAGAGCTGGTTGGCACTTTGAATCAGCATTTGGCACAAAAGGTCACACTGAAGTATGCAGACCTGTTCGTACACCCACCGCCTGAGGACCGCGACTTTTCCAAGTTCATAGAGGCAGTGACCATGGTAGTGCAAGATTTTGCATTAGCTGGTATTGCTGCACAGGATCTTGGCATGCCATTTTCCACCATGCAGCCAGGTATGCTGCAAGGAGGGCAGATGCCGTATGACATCAAGGCAGACAAACTGCAGAGGCTTCAAGAAAATATCCTCGAGCTAGTTCACAAGATAGATGCTGCACCCACAGCATGAACTATGGCTGTTGAACAATTCACAAGACTTGTTGCATCATGTACATTAGACTTCTTGACTTTCATGACATGACCTTATGTTCTGGACATTATTATTTGCATGTGATGACAGTTCAAATGCTGTTCAATAGCACCAGTTTCAGACATGTTGTTCCCAGCGTAGTGAAGGGACTGTAGTGGTTGTTTGTTTGCTTGGTGCACAGCTTATGTTGTAAGCAGGAGTGCAGTACAAGCAGCTGCATGATGTATTCAGGAGTAGCTACACCAAACTGCTGCCTTCTGCTGAGCTTGCCCTGAATGGTAGGCATGTTTGCATCACTGCACAGTCACAGTCTAGTCTAGCTAGTCACTATCATTTCGTGCGACTTCCTCGGCAGTGTTGGGCTGGACAGGCAGCATGGCAAGAGTCTCATCCTCTCCAAGCTTCAGGTCCATCAGCAGCTCGCTGCCTTGCACTCGCAAACCGTTCTGCCTCAGAAATCTGACATGCATCAGTTCCAGTCCCATGCTCTCACAGTAGCTCTCGAAAATTCGACAGCAAGGTGCCATGGGGTGTGCCCGGAACCAAGTCTGCACTCAACACATTGTGCTTGATCTTGTGATCTTGCCTGCAAATTCTTGTGAGCAGAAATTGTGATCTCAGCAATCGAACAAAGGGCAACGTGAGGTTACCGTGTTCATAGTCTGATAATGGGAAATCCCAATAGGAAGAAAGTCTGTGGGACAGGATGTGTTCCCATCCACAGTCAGATAGACACGCATGGCTTGCACCATAGCTGCAAAGTCCCCCCTTTTCTGTGCCTACATTCAATCAGGAGGTTGAGCAGCATGGCCAGTCTGTTGCCATGTGTGGATTACAGAGAGAAGATACAAGCATGAAAAACATGAAACTTACGCATTGTTAGTCGAGGCTAACGAGACTGCATTATGCTATCACAACATGCAGTCTCACGACGCCATGATGCAATGATGGTGTGATGTTACAACATACAGTTTCTGCAGCCTGAAGCTCATGTGTGGTCAAGTCTCACCTGGCAGTATCTAGCCGTGTTGGTGATATTGCAAAGCTAGACAATACACACTCACACGACAATGTAACACATTGTTGTTGTTTATAAATCTGCTTCATCCTGATTGTTGTCATGAGACAGGCTACCCATCCCATGCACATGAGCTGAAGCATGTGTGCATGTGTGCGTGTCAATGATGCCTGTGTACATGTTTGCATACAGTGTTCCACTTTGGTTCTGTTTCACCTCATTAGCATGACTGGACTTGGCATGAGCTGGCTCCCCCAGCAGGCCTGCAGTGCTTCTTCTTACTCTGCCACTGCGCGTGACTGGAGAGCTGACAGGCGTGACTTGGCGCTTGCGCCTGCCAGTAAAGTAACACGAGCTTAGCTCCATCAACACTGTCCGCTAGCTGTGTTATTCAACTGTGTTTTTGTTGCAGTGGACAACACAGACTGCTTTGCTCACACGGAGCAACGACATGGCTCAGAAGCAGCGTGTCAAGCAGATATGACATCCATATCCATGTGTACATGCATGGCAGTGAATAGCATGCGAGGTCAGTGCATGCCAAAAGCAACAAGAAGGGGAGGTATGATTCAGGCTTACTTCTTCTTGGCTGCTGCTGCATCTATGGTGCCGAGCTGGATGGACCTGGCTGTAGCAGACTTGAACATAGATGGCGGCGTCAGCACTGTGTCAAAGCGCTGTAGCAGATCCTTCATGCAGACAGGCTGAGTATACCTGCGTGCACACACGACACTCAATCTGCAGTGGTCTTAGTCACGCCAAGTGTAGGAGTCAAAACATGGTCAAAGCATGTGCCTGCGACAATGAATGCTCGTGCTGCATGAAGCGTCTTCATAACACTCTGTGACTGTACAAAGGCAAATGCTTCTTGGCTGCGTACGAACTACAAGCAGTGTGAGGTCACTATACAGTTTTGAAAGGCGTGCCTGTCTGGGACACAGTGGCCAGCCTCTTCCAGAATGTCGTGAAAGTTTAGAACTGCAGAGGGGCGGGCATTCAGATGGTAAGCCACTGACTGGCGTCCAGTGTGAACCTGGTTTCCATGACAGGAGGAATACAGCTCCCCAACCTGGATGCAACATCCCCAAGCCTTTGCAGCAAGTTTTGTTGCAACCCAAGGTGTATGGGCCAGCAGTTCAGGTGGCCATGTACAGCACTGAATCATACAGACTGCTAATCAAAAGGCCAAGACAGCTGGTCGGTGAAAATATCAGAGAAAGTCAGCAACAGATGGCAGCGACATGCTACACTGACCACTCTGTATATGGCTGGTCTGAACAGCCCAGCGCTGGCCTGTGTTGCAGTCTGCCCAAACATTATGGCCACCTCATGGGGCCCCAGGTGCACATCCTTCCATGACCCCAGCGCATCCTTCACCTGAAACACTCTCAACGCTATGAGCAGTTGCTGCTTGACCATCTTGAACGTGGCTGAACATATTTTGAACTTGTTAGCTTGCGGTGTAGTGCATGCATCCAGCAGCTCTGAGCCTGTCACAATTCATCTGTTGGCTGTAGCTGCAAAAGTAACAGTTTGGGCTGTGCCTGTCATGGACTATGCAATGCCTGCAGCGCAAGATACCTGCCTGCATGAAGGCTTCAGCACTCACCTGCATCTTGCACACATGTGGCACATTGCCTGCAGCCCTAGTATCCCGAGCAGCAATGACAGTCATGAACCCTTTGCTCTTGAGACCCTCTTCAGAGACGGCCATAGTCCACTTGTCTCCCAGCTTGTCTCTCAACAGGAAGTTGTTGATGTGCTGCATTGCATGCAATGTGGAGGAGGAGACAACTCCTCGCAATGATGGCGAATCATCCATTATGCCAGCAAAGGTGTCTGATCGCAAGCGGACGTGGCATGACCTGCAGATAGCTGCCAGTGCCAGCCGCGCTATGTTGTCCAGATCTGTATACGCCTGAACACACAGCGCGTGCTTATGTTACCATGTAGGCTGCAGCAAACTCTGCTTGCATAGCCTGACGAGCACTCTGGAGCAGGCGAGAAGGTTGGCAGCAGTGTTACACCTGGTGAAAGCAGGCTGACTGAGTTGGAGACAGGCTGTCTCCTTTACTTGAGCCAAGTTTGAAGTTATAGCTGTGCCTCCCAGGCAATAAAAGCAGCCCTGGTTCATCTTCACCAGCTGCCAGTGGCTGTGAGCTTGAGTGAGATGCAGAGGCTGACACTTGCAAAAGGTCGTCAAGGCGGTCAAAGAGCTTATTAAGCTCTGATGAAGGTCCAGCAGGTAGTTGCAGCACGGAAACATTATGTCGGCACATGGAAAGCGTAACATTCTCGCTTGCGAGCTCCCAAACATCTGTTGGATGCGACTGAGCCTGCAGAGCCTTCACCGACACCCTGGGTATGCGTTGTAACTCTGTCGAGTCCATGCTCATATGCAAAAATCGCTGAGTTTGTCCTTCACAACAGCATGTCCGGCTGCAGGCCGCAGCCGATCAAACAGATCATATGTCATAGGCCATGCCGTTGATTTGCTGGTACGTACGTGCTTGCCGTTTCCAATCGAAGGAGCACCTTGAGACTTAAGCCTTTGTGCTACGGATTGGCATTGCTTTGGTTGTCCATTGTCAGGTATGCGATGCAACCACCATGTTGACCAAGCTTGAGTGTTTAAATCACGCCGTTTCATCTCCTTGAATACAATCACGTCATTTGTTGGCACAACACTCAGGGCCCTTGCAAATTGCTGTCTGCAAATCCTCTCCTTCACCTCTCGTTCATGGTGTTCCTTGGGGACACATGTAAAGCTAGATCCGCAGACTCAATGAGCTGTCACAGCTGAGTGAAATGAATGCATGTATATAGGCATCAAGCGGTGCTCATCCACTGCATAATGTGCTCGCAATGTCACATGTAAGTGTGATAGGCTCTGACACAGAACTGAGTTCACGGCCGTTGCTCAGTTTCCCATGCTTTCAGGTGCTATAGTGTCTCAGGCACTTGCCAGGAACGTGATGCATCATATGACGCACTGTTATGTCTGTACCTGCAGGTTGATTGACTTGGCTGAGTCAGCCAGACTGACTATCTAACCTATAGCTACATGATTGTACACCGCACAGGGTTTGCATTTCTTGCAGGCACGACCTCGCCAGGAGCTCTGAGTTCAGCACTGACAGCTGTACCAAGCATATTCAGCCACATTGGAGGAGGACCAGCGAGATTGCTTCTTCTATCACCCTCTGCCAGCTCTTGTGCATTATGCGACATGATGGCTTCGGCCCTCTCAAGGTTGCAGGCAAACTCTGCCTGCATACAGAAGCATGGTCTTGTGAACACACTGTACAGCTAAGCAAATGTGTGCATTAACAACCCACTTACTTTGCTCAGACGGGTGCCTGTTGGGTCATTGAATGTCGTCTGTACAGCTTCAAGCTCAACTGTGCCGACAAGGTTGCCAGAGATGAAACCAGTCTGCTGATCAAGCATTGAGGCAAGATCCTCCCCCTATTGTGCCAAGCCGTCATCATGACACGTACGCCCAGAACGATCATTGCACTGCTGTTCATACCTGTGGAGACCAGAGCTTGATGACAGGCTCAGAGCCAGCAGAAGCAAGGACAGGCATGGAGGGATGTGCTGCCACGCAGCTCACATTCTGATCATCTGAGCTCAGCATGTTTACCAGGCGCCCATTGAACCGATCCCACACAAAAATCCTGCCATCATCAGACCCAGACGCCACATACTCATCCCTACTGCCCAAGAGGCACACCTGAACATCCACACGTTGCCGTTGGTGACACCACTGCAAACAGGCTGTGTGGGACAGGAAGAGCAGCAGGGGTAAAGATGACAACAGCAATCAGCATGCAACTGCACAGGTCTTGTGTAAAAGCATGGCGATGACATGCGCAGCATGGAGATGTATCAATCCTAGCATCATTCAGTTCAGAGACATGCTTGATTGTGATCTCACTGCCATAGCAAGCAGTCTTTGAACAGTCTACAAGCCTCCCTTGTCCGCAATCGATGAAGTGGTGTTGATCAGGTTCCAAAGCTGCAGTGCTAGGCTGGCAAGCATTGCCCTGAGGAAGTACAGCCTCTGTGCAAACTCAAATTTACTCAACAGAATGTCACTCACCCCTTTGTTGAGGCTGAGGTTGCAGTGGCCTTTGTAGCACTGCTGGAACATGCCCCGTTCCTCTACAACCTCCCCATCACCGTCATCATCTGAGCCCTCATGCACAATGGCGCCCACAAAGCTGTCCACAACACCAGTCAGCTGAACATCATGACTGCCGTGAGGTTGCATCTGGCCCTCTCTGCTGTAGTCTGCAAGATGACCATCTGCGCTGTGGTTTGGTCCTGATGCTGAGTCAACCCCAGGGCTGCCCCTGGGGCCGTGCGCTGCAGCCCTGGTAGAGCCACCGACCGGTGAGCTGCTGGGCCCATCTGGCGCAGCTCTGATCCCTTCTTGTCTGGTGTCCACAGCTGTGGCAGCGGTGGTGGGAGGAGGACTGGCCGGCCAGGGTGGCTGGACGGCGTGGGAGGTTGAACGCCTCAGCATGCTGCTGCGTTGCCTGCGCCTGCCAGGTGGCACAACTGGCTCCTGTCTCGGCACAGAAGCTGCCCAGGACCTGTCTTCAGGAGCGCCATGCGCCTCTGCTGCAGCTGTGGCAGCTGTTCCTCTGTCAGATGCTGACTTAGAAGGGGAGGTAGCATCAGGTAGGGCAGAAGGCTCATGCGTGTCAGCTTGCTGTGCAGCATGCTGCGCTGCAGCGGTTGGTCTTCTGTTGCTGAGCGTGGCAGCCTCAGGCTGCATGTATGAAGACGAAGGGCCTGCAGTACCTTCATGGCAGCCATCAGCTAGGGTCTGGTCCACAGCTCCAGGCTGTGAAGTCCTTTCAACATGACTGTGCCTGGATTGGTGAGGACTCAAGACTTCTTCTTCTGCTGTTCCTGCAAGTTCAGCTTCCTGCACTTGATGCTCAGCACACGCTGGCTGTATGCTGTGGTTGTGGCTGCCCCTTGGACTGTTGCCACTGCTGAGCTCAGCAGTGGCCAGTGTGCTGCTGCCGGGACGCCATAAGGGTGCCCTGGGGGCATTTGAGGCCTCTACACTTGCCCTGCCCCTTGCCTGCATCCATTGGAGTGCATATCGATGGGACTGCGGTTCTCATCAAGCAGAGTCATTACCCACAAGGGTATTTGTGTTGCAGAAACGCTGATTGCCTCAGGCAAAGCCATCATTGGTGATCATAACAGCTGTGCAAGATGTGTTTGGTATTAGGGCTTGCAAGATGAGGCATGTGTGCGTGGAGCAATGCCCTGTACAGTCAGTGCACAGGCAGCACATCACAAAGACGTTGGTTTGTGACCGCGCTGGGCTGTACAGACACACAGAAGTTACACAAGACAGCAAGTCACAAGGAGAATCCCATGGTGTTCCCTCCCTTCAGCTTCCGTACCCTGCACCATATGCTAGTGCAGCCACTGCACATTGCTCCATCACATGTAGTGGTCCCCCATTGATACGCAAGCTAGAGCTTTTTCTGTGCCAACGGTGGCAGAGCAAGAAACTTGGACTCACCCTGTAATGGCGGCGGTTGCTGCTAACAGGGGTCCCTTCCCTTGGCTGCTGCACCATGGGCTCTGCATCAGCACCAAGATCAGCCTGGGGATCAGCCTGGGGGTCCTCTAGACCATTGCAGCTGCATGCTCTAGCCTCTGTGCTTGCACTGATGGCAGGACCCATGTCATGTCCACTGCAGGCTCCTGAGTGTGCAGCAGCATCATCCATGTGCCTGCTGACAATGTCTGGGGGGTCCAGGGGTGGGAGGGTGGCAGAGACTTTGTGGGGGTCATGGGCAGCGCTGGTGGCAGGCAGAGGGGCTAGACGAGAGGCCCGGGCACGGCGTGTGTGCCTGCTGGGGCGTGGAAACTCTGTGCTGATGCCTGCAACTCCAGCTTGCATCTGCAGCAAACCCAATTTGGCAAATGTAAGAGTCAGCTGCATCCAAGATGCATCTGGTCTGGTTCAGACCAGCATTCATTCATTCATTCATGCATGCATTCATTTATTCATTTGTTCATTCATTCATTCATTCATTTGTACGTTCGTTCGTCCGTCCGTCCATTTGTCTGTCCATCCATCCATGCATCCATCTATCCATCCATTGTTGGTGCCCAACATGTGTCTTACCCTAGATTTAGGTACAGAAAAAGCTGTAAAGCTCCCTGTTTGAGATCCTGCTGTTTGATCATTACTTTACCACCAATACGAGAGGGCATTGCAAATCGGACTGCAAATCAGATTGCAAGTTTACACCAAATTTGGCAACTAAACCAGGGCGTCTATTGCCCTCAATGTCAAAGACCAGAAGCTTCAGCGCAGCCTCACAGCAGCATATACATGCAGCAACAACTGCTTTGACTGCAAAGAGACTGTGTGCAGATCGGCAGACAAGAGGTCACTGGAAAATGAGCTAGAACCCTGTACAATGTCCAATCAGCAATGCCTACAACAGCGCATGTCTGTACTGACTAAGGCAATCAACATGTTGATCGGGGCCAGCAACAGGCCATGATCTTTGCTGAAGAAAAAAGCTCACAATACAAATCAAAAGAAGTCTGTGACCAGGCATTTGGTTTTTTGTTAGATTGTTGTTAGACTGTCTCACTGACCTGCACAGCCTGGTGGTTGGGTTGTGTGACCTCTGCCGCCTGGTCAGGCGTGCTCTCCCTGGAGTTGTAAGCACTGCTGGGAGGGTCTGTGCTGTACTGCAGCCTTAGAAAGTCAGGGGGGCCCAGAGGAACAGTCTCCCCAGCCTGAGAGGCTTGCATGGAGGTGCCTGCAGAACCACAATGATGTGCGCCTGTCTTGGTATACACAGCTCGTCGATGCAATGTGTGTGACCAGGTCAGTAGCAGCTTGACACTGTTATGCACAGATCATCAGCCTCCCAGCAAAGGAGGTAAACGTCCTGATGAGGACAGTGTGTAGCTACACAGGCAGCATGCTGATTCTGTGTGCAAGACGGACACCTTGTCTGGAAGCTGAAGCGCCTCATGCTGCATGAATGGCATGGATGAAAGGCATGGATGAATGACAGAGACAGCCGCTCACCTCTATGCGCCAGGGGCACAGGACGTGAGGTGCCAGTGCTGGCAGTGGGCTGCTCCAGTCTCCTGCTAGAGGCCACACAGGCTTCCACATGCTGTGCATTCAAACTGTCAGCCTCATGCTGGGCATGCTGAGCCAGCTGCTGCGCAGTGTGGTTTCTGCCTGAGTCAGCTTGGCTCTGTTCTGGCCTTTGGGCATCAGCCTCGTCAGCGACTGAATGCAGGGACCTGCAATGCCTCAAGCTGCGAGCTGCTTCTGGTTGACTGCACTCTGCAACATTTTGGGCAATTTGCGTGTCAGGTTGCTGACTGACAGCTTGCAGTCTGGCTGCAGCACTGCTGTGATGATGAGTCACGGCAACCTCGGCTGTTGCTGCGGCATCTGCATCTGCAGCAAAATTGCTAACAAGGTGACAGTGTGGCTGCTGTCTGGCAGCTGCAGCGGGTGCTCCTGCTGCTGATTGGATCCCTGGACGGGAAGAGGAAGCGATGTGTTGATCTGCTCTACTAGGGAGAGCCAAGGGCTGTTCTGGCATTGGGCCTGCTGACTCAGACAGCTCTGCCAGCTTCCGCTTGCATGAACGCCTGCAGAAGGCATTTATGGATAAGAAAATGACAGTGTCAAAACTTCATGGAGACCAAAAGCTAGCATGCCACAAGAAGGGCTTCTGGCTTACAATCACGATGTTATGTTGTTACAACAAAAGCAGCATACATGGCTGATTTGCAGTGACTGATGCAAGCAGTCATGCACAGAGTGAGTATGCCTCAACGGCGACTCAGGTAAGCTGCAAGTGCAGACACTGTGTTCTGACCTAGTGCATGCACCTGCAGCCTCAGCCTTGACATCATGCTGTGCACTGCCAGCAGGAGTGTTGCCAACTTCAAGCCCCTCCCCGTCAGCAATTGCTGCTGTCCCAGGTGCATTGCCTGCAGACTTATGCAGCCGTGCAGAACGGCGGATGGGGTGGAAAGGCAGAGGTGGTCTAGGGGCAGAGGGGAGCCTTTCTGCCAGTTGCCCAGTCCCTTTGCCTGTCAAGCCTTCCCTTTCCACTGGGGGCCCTGGCCTGGCACCATCCACTGTGACTGGCACTGACAGCCCTGAGCTTGCTGCAGGCAAGTTGGCCTGCTCACATGGGACACCACCTTCAACATGAGGCTCTCCTGTCCTGATGCTGGAGGAGTCTACTGCAGCAGCGGACGCTGGGACTTGGCGGGGATGAGCATGGTTGCTGTCTATGCCGACATGCGCTTGTGATGAGACAGCTGCAAATGGTGCAGTGTCAGCTTCTATGCCAGCTGCCGCTGAAGAGGAAGCATGCAAGTGAGCTGAGTCCTGTGTACGTGCAGCTGCTGCTCGGCGCCTGCGGATTTGTGCAACTGCAGCTGCCGCAGCTGAAGTGATTCTGCCGCTGCTGCTGGGGCGGCCAGCTGTAGATCCGCCACCGATTGCTGGCTCTGGTACAGATGCAGCGCGAACATCACTGGATGCAGGCTGAGCAACTTCATCTGCAGAAGCAGAGCATTGTTGCCGAAGAGAGCGTGATAGACAGCTGGGCTATGCAGAGGCACACAGGTCTTAATATGTGCATCTGCTGGACAGCAGTCATCATGCTGCCTACACTGTTTGAATGAGAGCAAAACCCTGCTTTGCTAGTGCTGCGAAGTCAAAGCTGGGCATCACAGTCAAGAGGAGAGGTGACAGAGGTTAAGATTGAAGCAGACACATGAGGCGCTAAAGCTGCTCCTGTGTGTGATCAGGTGCCATGCTGCAGTAGGTCTGCAGGTGCTCCTTCAAGCTTGCCCAAAGACCATGCAGGCAAGTGTGTCATGGCTAGTACCTGTTTGAGTTGCAGCTGTTGCTTGCGGCTGCCCGGTCTCTGGTGGCAGGCTCTGATCTGAGGCTGGTCTGCCCGCGTGACCATCACTGACCGCAGTGCCGGTGGCGGAAGCATGTAAGACTGCATGGCGGCTGGCTGACCTAGTCCCAAATGCAGAGTTGGGCCTGTTGAACAGGCATTTACGCGTTGAGATGATGGTCATGTCAAACAGTATTGCCTGAATTGACCTGCTTGCAAAGATATGTACAACAGCAACAACTGACGTACACAACAGAAACAAATGACGGATGTCTGAGCTGCAGAAGTGATGTGCATGCAGAACTCAGAGCAGCACAGGCGTGGTCACACCATCATGTCATGAATCTGCAATGCAAGCCGAGTGCATGAGAGTGCATGTGCAAATGACATGTGTTGCCTTGCTGGAGATCATGTGCTTGCCTGGACCAGCCCTGTGCAGTGCAGTAGGCTTCAGACTCCCTAGCATGGTCCACACAGTCAAAGCTGTAGATGTTGTCCCCACTGTAGGATGCAATGACCTGATCACCGCCACCACTAAACTTGACGCTGGTCACAAATGGCGCCCTGCACCATCAACTCCTTTGTCAGGTGGTCATCCCTGACTTAGTTGCTGCTGGCAATAGAGCCGTCCAACGTCGTGATTGGCTGACATGTGCAGGCAAAACCTTTCAAGACTGTCAGGACTGATGCTTGCAAGGGAACAGCGGCATCAACTAATGTCATAAACAACTACAGGAACAGCAGCAAGCTGGTCAACGTTCCTGAGCACATGACAAAAGGATAAGTGAGCTTGATGCTAACAAGTTGTGCAACAGCTGCAGCACCTTTCTGTGCCGGTCCTTGGCTGCATGGTGTCAGTCTTGAGACTGGTAGGGATGAAGCATGAGACCCACTGGGGCCAGCTACGCCCCGAGGGGGACTGGGAGTGACCTCTCTGAAGGCTCATACGCCGGTCATACAACCGTACTGCAACCACACAGCCACTTGATTGATTGATTGCTTTTCACCTGTGCCAGCCTTTGCTCTCGCATACCTGATGCCTACCTAGCCAGGTAGGTATCAGGTATGCCTCACCCCAATTGCAGCCACACAGCCACTGGTGCTGCTGAAGCATGCCCATGAGCACAACACAGTATGCGTCCTGAGTGCATTTGAGTGTGCTGACATACATTGCATTTGAGCGTGACATACATTGCATTTGAGTGTGACATACATTGCGACTGGTCAGTGAGCGGCCCACACGCGGCCAGTCTTTGAGTGAAGAAGTTGTACAGCAATTTGGTATACTTGCAAGCCATTGAAATGCAGCAGCGACCCAAAGGGACAGACAGACATGCCTTAAGACCAGACACTGGACACTGATGCATAGGGTCTACAGAAGCTTGCATGTATACAACAGCATGCTTGCTTGGTGGGTGTATCTCAGGCTCACTTAAAGGATCACTGCTGCCAGTCACGAACAAGTATGGCCTCATAGGATCCACTGCCACAGCATTGATGCTGACCTTGGCTCTGCCTCGGGGCGTGCGTTCATGCCGCTGGTCAGCTGCAACAGATCAGTAGATTAGGTGCCAATTCAATTGTGAAACAAAGACAATCACAATCACCCTGCTACCTAGTGTTCGTTACTACTGTACGCAACTTGTCACAACAGTGTTGTGCTTCCAGCAGCATACACGTACAAAGCTGCCCAAGCTGATTCTTTGCTTGATGAGCAGGCTTACCAAGCACATCTCCGGTGCGCATTCCTGGAATGCTGCTTGTGCTGGCTGGCTCTCGGGTATCATAATGACGCACAGTGCCATCATCACTCCCAGAGATGAACATGACTGCAGGAAACCAGCCAGCAAGCCTCAGTAGCAACACAAAGCATACAGTGTGCTGGAAGTTGTGCAGGCTTACATGGATCCAGAGGAACCAGGGCTTTCACACGACCATGATGGAAGGTATATGGCTTGACGGCGCTCCTTTGCAGGTTGACAAGTCGGACCTGCAAGATGCGAAGAGCAATGTGAGCATGGATTGTGCATGCTTCAACAACATGCAGGCATAATCACTGTTGGTTCAGCAGGTAGTTTCTCACCTGCCTATCGGCTGCAGAGGTGATGATTTGCTCGTTACCAGTGTGCGGCATAAACTTTGTGACGTAGATGCTTGATGTGTGACCCTGCATTTGGCACAAGATCTTGCTGGACAGCTACATTGCATGTCAGACAATGTATATTTGTGAGTACAGCAATAGCAAGCACTGTAGCTGTGGCAGCTTGTGCAAGAGGCTTACCGAGTCAAAGGACTGCACTGCCTTGCCACTTTCTGCACTCCAGAGTTTGACTCTGCAGTCATCGCTGCCGCTGAGGAGGACTTCGCCATCTGAGCTCCAGTCAAGTGCATTCACAGTGCTGCTGTGTCCCTTGAAAGTATGTGTGTGAGACAGGCGTTTGACCAAGCCTGCATTGGCTTGCAAGCTGTGCTGAAAGGCTCTAGGGGGCTGCATAGTCACGTTTTGCAACGATGTGACCAGGCATGAAGCTGTGCATGCGTGAGTTTCAGGTTCAAGCTGCACCATATGCAGGCAGGGTGAGCCGTGAGGGAGCTTGTGAGTCAAGTTCAGCAACTGTTCTGAGGGGCCTTATCAGTTCGAGCGTGTCAGCATGGACCGAATGAATGAATGCAAATTGACCAGAGATCACCACAGTAGAGCAATGATGCAGCAAGGTAGCTTGGCAAGCAGTCAAACAGGTGCCGCATGCCCTCAAATTACTTTGCAATGCACCATCGACCGGGTGACACCAAACGAGTGCGGGCAGCTGAAATGTCAATGCGCGTGGTGTGCGGGCTGCTGCGGTGTCCGGCAGCGATCATGCTGGTAAGTTGCTTGACACTACTGCTCCGCGAGTGCATTAGTCACAACTTGCTTGATAATCCCTTGCAGCTTTGACTCATGTCAACTCGAACAGGACAGATGGACGCGAGCTCAAACCATGGTCACGGTCTTGCCCTATACGACTGCGTAAAGATGGACCTGTCAGACCGTTCCCGGGTATATAGAAATTAGACACCGTCCCGACTAGCTTACTTCTGAGCATGTCTTGGTCGCAGCAGCACTCGCCTGATCTCGGCTCTGACAGCCTGCTGGCTGAGTCTGCCCAGCTCAGATCTACGTTGCAAGCCAAGACATATTTACAAGGGTTGTCTCCAGACGAGAGGAGGCGATTGCTGAAGGGCACGAAGGTCTCAGGTAGGTTGCTAGGCCTTCAAGCCATGTAGGCAAATTGAAAGTCTCTGCATGCCGCCTCCCTGAATGCAGGTCATAGGCGGAAACACCATACCTCTGCAGTAGCTGCTGCTGCTGCACGGCGTGATGAGCTGCAACAGCTGCTTGAGCAGGAAAAGAATAGGGTCATAGGAGACCAGGCTGTGCTTGCGCAGCAAGCTGATGTCAGCTACAGCTCACACCCAGCAGCTCACGAGGTCAGCAAGCATACCATGACTGTCTTGGCTTCTGCGCAACAATGCATTATGTGACACCGGGCTGACTTACTTGGTCAGGCTGACTCCTTCAATCACTGCTCATGCAAACAGCAGACTGCAGCTAACAAACAGACATAGCAATGCTCTGTTGCAGACAGCAGCATGGGAGACAGCAAGGCTGCGTGTCCGTGCAACATCCATGGCAGCAGAGAATGATGCCTTAAAGAGTCATGTGGCTCAGCTGATGCACCAAATATCAAACATGGACAGAAGTGTACAGGTGCAATTTCCCCAGACACATGCTGCAACTGAGTAACTCTCCTGAGATCAAATGTCAACATGTATAGCCCATTTTATTGACTCACATGTGTTCCATATTGTCACAACCTTCCTCCTGTCAACTACAACATCCTTGCAACACCCATGACATGTCCTCAACATACAATTTGCATGATTGCAATGAAAGCCGAACTCAGACAATGTTGACGTGTCTGAACAGGTGGTCAGCAATGAGGCAAGGGCACGCAGTCAGCGCATGACAGAAGCAGCAGCAGCTCGCATTGCAGAGCTGGAGGACCAAGTAGAGCGGCAGCAGCGAGCTCTAGGGTAACCCCCTTGGGTCTTCATGCATGATTGTTTGCAAACTCATTTCAGACTGTTCAGACATGATAAACGCTTAGTGCTGATCTTTTTGACAAGGTTTCTGACAACCCTGGCATATTTGTACAACCTAGTTGGTTGGCTGAAGATATAAAATCCTCCATGCAGTGACCAGCTGTATGCCGCATTCACACCAAGGCTTCGCATGCCAGACAGGACTACAAGTAGCTGGTTGCTATCACTTCTGCAAGCCTGCAAGATTGTCTGCTTGCATGTGCAAAGCTTTGTCTGGCGTGATTGGCATGCGCTGCCATCTTGCTTTTCATAACTGCACGATCAACTGCAAGACATGGTGCTTTGACAGCTGCAGCAAGGCTATACTGCATACAGCTGGCCCACCTGTCAGCCATGTGTTGCTGCACTCCTGCAGTGAGATGGCAGCAGCCTCTGAGGAGCTTGCCAGGGATAACTGTTCTGTGTCTGATGAAGTTGTGCAGCTCAGGGAAGACAAAGCCAGTCAGGCCCAGAATATGGATGCTCTTCAGGTGCAGCTTTGCTCTGTTGCCGGCTTTGTGTCGCACATGTGGTGCAAGCTTTGTGTCCTGACATGAATTTTCCAGGCTGCAATATGCGCTGTTGACAGATTTTGTCATGGGGCACTAAGAGCATTGCTCCAGGCAGGGTGACAATTGATTGCTCATGACGCTGTATGCTATCTTTCTGGCAAGATACTCAGCCGCTTCTGTCTTGCAGGATAGAGTTGCCAAGCTGCAAGAGTTGTACATGCGTGACCTGGATCAATCCAAAGCCATAACAGTCCATGAGGGCATTCAGCAGAGCAACCTGCTGCAGCTTGCAGCACCAGAGATGCTCGCTCTTTCACAGCCGCCTGCTGACTTCCGCCTTGAGGAAGATGCGCGGTCTACGCGCATTGTGCCAGCATTGCATGAGATTGAAGGACTGAGACGGGAGCGTAAATCTCTGAAAGACCAGGTGAACAATATACAGGCAGCTGCTGCGACTTGCTGGGAGTGTGCAGTTGCATGCAAACCTGCTGTCTAGGACTACTGTGGTCTTTCATCCTTGCAGCAATATTCTTCAACATTGTACCCAACGTAGACCTTGCGCAGTCTCCCTGCTAGCAGCAGACACTGTGCAATGCCCATAACTATTGTGAGGATTCAACATTCACAGGCAGCTAGCCAGTATGCCTTTGTTTTGCAGCTGAGCATTCTTGGCGTCATATGTATTTAGCATCTTGTAGCGTCATGCTGACACCCACAGCTCTTTGGTTCAGGTCAAGTCCAAGTCTGAGAAGCTAGCATGTGTAGAGCAGGCCAATGCTGAGCTGAGTACTCAGCTGAGTGCAGAGCGAAGAGCAGCCAAGCAGGCTGGCGCTGGGGCGCAAAAGCAGCTGCTTGGAAGCATGAGGCGCATCCAGTACATGGTAGCGCCGTGTCCCATGCTTCACAATGCTGCAAGCTGACCACATGTTGCATCATGAGCTTGCAACATGTGCAGAGAAGCACGTACGTCAGCACAGTCACATGGTACAGCAGAAGGGCTGAATGTGCGCTTTGTCCACAAGCTTGGCTCTGAGCATGCATGCAGAATGCTTACTCAAGACAAAGGCTCTGTGTTACGGGCAGAACCTTTTATTGCGCTACATTGACTGTACTCGACATGTCATCATGCTTATTATGGCTGGTATGCTGGTTCCAGAAAGGACCTTACACAGGGAGCTACTGTGGACTGTATGTACCTGACCCGAGGGGAAAGACACATACAAGTTTGCTGAGCAGATGCATGAACCATGCAGGTGTCCAAGGCAAAGGACAGTGAGGCAGCTATGCAACAGAAGGACGCATACATCCGCAAGCTGGAAGCGCGTCTGCTGAACCAGCACAAGGCGCCAGCCAACAAAGCCAAGAGCGGCGTAGAGAACAGCAAATTTGGCTCGGGTCGGTGACGGATGCTTGTGGTCAGTGAAAGTCGCGTGTCACCATGTGCCAGTTGGCAAGGCCGTCATGCTGAATTCATGCCTGACTTGCTGCCTCATGTGCTTCCCATGGCCAATGGGCCTGTGTCTGAAGTCACAAGGTATCTGTAGCCATGGCTGGCAAGGCAGACACACTGGAGCATACCTACTTTGGCATACACCAATACATTTACATTTGTGTCTTGTCATGAACAGGCGGCATCAGGCGCAGCAGCCCCAGCGCTGCAGACGCGGCTTCAAAGCAGAATCAGCCGCCTAGCAGTGCCTTCCAAAGTCAGAGCGGCACCAAGCACAGTGAGGCTGCAGCACAATCACAACATTTTAGCTACCAGGCCTTTCCTCAGCCTCTTCAAGACACCTCAAACCTGCCTTCTAATGTGCCTTTCAGTCACCAGCATAGGCCAGCCTCTGCCCCTCCGCATAAGCCAAGTGCTGCTCAGGAGCTGTGGCAGAATGAGCGTCCATCCAGATCCAGCAGCGACTGCTTCTCAATGGACCCAGCACAACTGGAAGCAGACATAGCAGCTCTGACAAGCGCCATTGCAGCTGACTCAGCAGCTGAGGGGCTGTCAAGGCACCCTCGTCACATGCACCATGCCAGCAGCCATATGGGGCCTGCGAATGATGATGTAAGTGTTACGCATCAGGATGAGCTGTATCAGGAGCGGAACCAAGGTCGCATGCATCTAGAGCCTGAGTTCCAAACGTCAACACAGGGCATGCAGCTAGAGCAACAACAGCGTTGGCATCAAACTGGGAGGTCTAATGGCACAGCAAATGGGCAACTTGCTTCAGCAAGGGCTGTGCCAGCGGGTCCTGCTGTCAGGTCAAGGCATGTGCATGACCAGCCAGTCAGCTTGGGTGGTCAGGATGATCAGCGTGTGCCTCAATACGACTCATGGTATGGTGCATGTGCTCAGTAGCTATACTGGAATGTCCAACACAAGCATACAGCACTTTACGGTGCACGTGCTTATCTGACTCTTCCTGCAGAGCGCATATGATTGTTTGTACGCATTGTGCTGATCATGGTCTTGCGATGCTGCAGCCTTTGCATTGGCTGGTTGCTCTGCCTGCATATCCTGCACACACCTGTTCAGGATCAGCCTGACAGCCCACAGCATGGCCAATCACTGCCTCCTGCATGCAACATACAAGGACATGTAGACTTGAGTGCAAGGCAAGATGGGCCACTTTGTGGCTGTGGGCCCTTCCTTCTGTCAATTCTAGCTGACCTAGTCTTTGCACGGCAATGCAGGGATCTGGAAGATACGGAGGCAAGCGTTGGGGGTGACCCAGGGGACAGCCCAGTCTGGCATGGACGTCAGAGCAAAGATGAGAGGCTGGCTGATGCAGCAGAATCCAGACTGCTGGGCTTGGCAGCTAAACCACCAGCTGCAGTGCACAGCACTCAACAAGATCTGGAACCAAGGCACCATCAGCCTATCAGCTATGCTAGGCCCGGGGTTCAGGTATGACACCGGTGCATTGTCTGCATGGTAGATGAACCTGAGAAGAGCAAGTGACCTCATGAAAGGTGGCTTGATCAGTTCACCTGGCTTGCACTGGGTCTTGGTACATCATGCCAGATGCGTCTTTTCGCACCTGCAGCATTACAGCGCTGTGAGTTCAGTTGAATGGTGTTCTTCAATTGCAACATAAGTGAGACAACGTTGGTGACAAACAATGATATCCTTGGTGCAATATTGCTGATGCACCAATGTCAGCTGCATTCAATACATGGGAATCAGGTTTTGTTTTCTTTGGCGTCCTACATGCTTTGATGCTTACACAGGAGGTCAGCAGGCCACGGCATGACCTTGTTGAAGTACAGCCTCTGTACCAAGGCAGCCAAATTGTCAGCAACGACTATGCTGAGCCAGGGACAATGGGTTTGCCACAGCAAGACAGAGGTCACGTGATGGCTGCTGCTGGCAGAAATGCAGCCAGCAGAGAGATGCTGCGCGTAAGCTTCTCCTACTGTCTGAGATGGAGATGCTTGCGTCAGAGTACTAGCAGCCCTTGCATAACAAAATTCATGTTGCAGCAGCAGTAGTGTGCTGGGTTTGTTGCATGGCTAAGGGAACGCATGGCTACTTTCTGCTGCAGGAAACGTCCTGATGGTGAGATCCTGTTGCAGGTTTGAAAGTGGCACACAAGTAGTTTGTGGCTAATTACGCATGGCTAATTACTGTTGTAGCAGAGCGCTCTTAGCCTGGAATGGTTTGATTGAACAGCTGGCTTGCAAGCACACTTTGCCAGCTGCAGTATGAGAACTTGCCTGTGGGCTCATACACTTTGCCTTGACCAGCACAGCACTCTGTGATGTGCAGGCTGCGCTGCACAACCTGGCTATGCATGATGACAGCCCGCCAAGCAGCACCAGTCAGCAGTCTGTTGCCTCCAGCTTGCGCAGCATTGGCCATTCAGCGCCCATCACCAGCATCACTGCTAATGAGTGCTTTGATGGCGCAGCACTGTTTGCCACTGCATCAAGCGCCTCATTGCACCCTGTTGGACTTGCATCACGTTCACCTCAAACCATGCCTGAGGCTGCGCAAGCCAGCAAGGGTGTGCCCAAAGTTCATGAACTACAGCAGCAAGTTTTGGACGGTGCTGACAGCATGCAGAGCGTGGGCATGGCAAGGCTAACAGGGCAGGGCATGCAGGGAGAAATGCGGCAGGCAAAGCAAAATGACACGGCAGAGCAGCGGCAGCACCCTCATCTGTTGCATCAGCAGATGCCTCGCCAGATACCTCAACAGGTGCCTGCTGAGCTGCCTTGCCAATTACCTCGACAGGTGCCTGCTGAGCTGCCACAGCAGCAGCCTGAAGAGGTGTCCAGTCAGCGTAGCCTAGCACAGAACAGGCTGCAAAGGCCTGCTCACCTCCCTGCAGAGTCACCGAGCCAAGAAGCGGCTCAGTCACAGCAGGCGCCTCGGCTGCAGCATGAGTCAGGTCTGCCAGCTTCTGCATCAATGTCCAGGGATGACTCAGGAGAGGAGCTGATGACCCTAGAGGAGCTTGAAGCTCGCATCGCAAGCCTGAACAAGACTCTGCTCAGGGCTCCCAAGGGGTTGCAATCACCCCAAGCTGCCTCCAGTCATGCCGCTAGAACAAGACTTGGCAAGTGCCAGCTGGATCTTGAACAGCATCAACGCCCAGGAGTCATCAGCTCCCATGCTAGTGACAGTCACAGGCATGCCAAAGAGGCACAAGATGCAGGTCAGGCTGACAGGCCTGCTATGACAGCATGGCAGAAGCTGACTAGTCAACGACCAGCAGTGAGCAGTGAGAGTAGCCCCAGCAGCCAAGGTAGCCAGGGCAGGTCAGCTGCAAGATGTGGGGCTGGTCACACAGACAGCCCTCACAGGTCCCCACAGACAATGAGGGTAAGCGTCTCCGAGCCAGAAAGCAGCCCTGTCCATGACACTATGCGTTCTCATGTTGAGGAAGCACACCAGTATGTGAGTGTTCTCGCCAGGCATACGGGCTGCACAGGCAATGTCACACAACATCGTGTTGCTGCCCTGCTCAGTGAATGCCCTCCAGCAGCCAACTTCACGTCACTACTAACAGCTGATTACAGCTGATTTGCTCATGTCATCCAAAGTTTAAGTACACACTGCTCAACATGGTAGTGCAGAGCAACATCCAGCAAATTGTACCTTGAGTGGTATGCATGGTATGCTGATTTTGCTCAGCTGGCGCAACATGAGCGTACCTGGCAATCTCTCACTGTGTGTTGCTATCCATGCAGGGGCGAGGTGTCCAAGCAGCACCCCTAGAGTCGCCTCCTTCCACAGGCATGCGCCACTACTCTGCTGCTAGCAAGCACAGGAGTGAAGACTGGGATGGCAGCGATTGTCGGCTGCTTGACTGGGCTGCCAGCTGCCCACAAGGTATAGCATGTCAAACAAGCATGCTTTTCATAAAACATGCAGCAGGCTGCATTTACTAACAAACTGTAACAGCTGTCGCTGAATGTTACATTGTTAAAACTGAATGCCCTGCCAATAAACATTTGGCAGCTTGGCAGTACAATTGCTTGGGTAGTGGACATCAGCTGTCAAATGGGTTCTGAGGTATAGTACAGTATCTGTGCCCTTCAGCATAGCTTTCTGTTGGCTGCAGTAGATGCTGGAGTTCATTCATGTATCTCAGCAAAAGACTACTCCTGAACAGTCTGACTCCGACCTCTGTTGTGCTAACATGCTCACGATACTGCAGGTTCATCGAGCCAGCAGTCCAACAAAACTGGACAAGCAAGTAGAGCGCAGCAGGGCATGCATGCCAGGCCACTAGCTTCTGCAGGTGGCTCCTCTTCATGCTCTACAGATGCCGGCCGGCCTCTGACCATGCTGCGTAGCCCTGCAGCAATGTTGCCCAGCAGGCATCTGCCTCATAACCCTGCCTCTTCACGCCAGGCAAGAAGAGTTGACCCACTTCAAGTATCATGCATTTTGTGCTGGCTTATCCTTCATGGCCATTTTCTGTTGTCTCAAGAAGCTCGATCTCTTGTGCTGGTGTATGATTGAAGCAGCAAAGTATCTGCAGCTTTGCCTTGATGTATGCTTGGCACCAATGTTCCTTGTTGATTTACTTGATGGCATTGGATGACATTTGCATGATGGCAGCGCGATGCAAGTGCCCAAGGTGTGTGCTAAACAGAAGTTGGAATTTGCAGGCGATGCAGGCCAGGTTGTCACCTGTGACTGCAAGTTGGAGGCTGTACAATAATGTCAACTCAAGTTCGTCAAAGTCAATGACCACAGGAGCAAGCAGTACATCCAGTTGAGGATGGTGTAACTGCTGCTTTTCTGGTTATGTTGCAAGCAAATTGGTTGTTTTTGAACTCAGTATAGCTAGGCAGCAGTATACATCATGTCTGAATGTTGGCTACAGCTTGTCAGATTATGCTCCATTCAGGTTGTGCAATCAGCAGTCTGCAGAAAAGTCCACACGGTCTCCTCTCATGCTTTGTGACTAGCGATTTTGCTCTGCAAAATTAATCACATCACGCTTGGCGCAGTCTAGAAACTCTCTTGTATGACAGGCCAGTTAGCAACGCTGTACTCAATGCAGCTGTATACGTATGCTCAGCACTTGTGGGTTTGTTTGAATTATTCTCACAGCTGCCTGCCGCTTTTGTGAAACACGCGTACACCCTAGCAGCTGCCCAGGACACCCCAACGTACCAGGTGCACAATGCAGCCCGTCTCACTGATATCACACATGCCATGTACACTCTAGCATCTGCACAAACTTGTCGGCCAACTTCAAACTGGCCTGACATGCCAGCTGTATCTGGCATGAGACTGTTACGACAGTATACTGACAGATCTTTGCAAGCAGCAGCAATGTCACAGCAGCGGGCGGGGAAAAATTTTGGAACCATTTCTCGATTTATGCGTGTCATCTCTGCGCGAGGGCCATGCTAATCTTCTCTGTATCGTTCCAATTTTAACAGATGTAACCGAAGTTACACACTGTCAGCCAAATTTCTACGTATATATACATGGCTTTTTTGACAAGTAGCGGGTATGGGTTGCAAGCTGCTCATCTGCAGAGCCATATCAATCACCGTCAGTGCTTGTCATCGTATCATTGCCAGCCAGACGCTATGCATATCGATCAGCACATGTGCAATGCCGCCGGCAATAGCTCCTGCTCGCTGCATTCATCAGCACGTCAAAACCTCTCCGCTTTTGAGCAAGTCCATAGGCATCCTCTCGGACGGTCGCTGCTTAGACGTCAGCTTATGACATCTACCAGCGGCCCGGCCGAAAGCATACTGTACCACAAGACGGTGACCAGCAATGGTCGTCCAGGAGTACAGGCCGACTCCAACGAGGAGCAAAACCTGCAAAGTGCTCGATCACAGGTTACGCAGTCCTCAACTGTGCCACCCTCGACAGGCGCTCCCCGACGCAAAGCAAATGTCAACTTGAACTTATTCAGCGTGCTGTTGGAGTCCGCAGCCCTGCAAGGCTTCACGCAGATCCAAAGCAGCATTGACCAGGTTCAACAGTCAGCCACAAAACTAACAAAGGGTCTGAGGCAGCGCCCACCAGGCTACCCCCCAGGTACTACAGCTGCTATGCATGCAAGCTTGCTCCTATCCATGTGTCACCTTTAGGCCATCAGAACGCATTTGTTCCCTTGACACCCATTTGTGGGAACAAAAAAATCAACTTGTGTGCGATTTCCAGGTCCTTCCGGCGATTCAGCTGCAAGCATGCTGCTGGATCCTCTCGGCTTCCTGCAGAGTGTCACATCCACGTACCAACCAGTCGTTGGGCTCATCATGGGTGGCGAGGAAGTGATCTTGGTGGCTGACCCAGCAGCAGCACAGCAAGTGCTCATTGACAAGGCTGCAATCTACAAAAAGGTTTGCACCTAGTCATCCGGCATATCAGTCCTTGTGGCCCTGTATGCTGCTGAGCGTGCACTATTAGGGGTCGTCACATCATCACATGTGGTTCCATGGATCCAAGTGACCCTTCTGATGACCCCATGTATTCATATGACATGTGTGTCTTCTGGCTTTTGCTATGTTTTGCAGCACAGCGCCTGCATTGTTAGCGTGCCATTGACCCACATGCCACAGCAATGATGGTTATGAGTTGCTCTGGATTGCAACAGCTGCTTGCTTAGCCAGTCTGCACCATGCAAGAAGGTTTCTGGATGTAAAAGTTGAACAGGTAGGGTGTAAGCTAATGTGCATGGTGCAGGAAGGGACTGCATTCTTTCCTGGAAGCAGCCTTGCGGGCAACGGTCTGCTGGTGAGTGATGGGGCTGTTTGGCAAAGGCAGCGGCAACTTACCAATCCAGGCTTCAGAAGAGCGGCCGTGGAAACATATGCAGCTGTAAGAACAACCTTCTTGTTTGCAATCCAACTGCATGTGTCATGATAGCTTGTTAGCATTATCACTTGGGCTGTCTCAGTGCATAGCCTTCGACCAGGCTTGAAAGCGTGGTCCCCAGAGCTGCAATTTTGCTTTGGAGTGCGTCGCAGTTGCTCTTGAGGTAGTTCCTACAGCAAGCTTACTGATATGATATTTCCTGTACACCCTTCAAAGAGGCATCATTCAGCCCAGGAGCCTCGATCCTGAGCACAACACATTCTGCAGTCAATGCAAGGCACAGCATGTCAGCATGCTTCCCAGAATGTCTCATCCATGACAATGCGCAGCCTTTGCCATGCAGGCCATGTGTTCAGCAACAGAGCACATGTTGGCAGAGGTCTGGTCTGAAGGCGGGGTCCGAGATGTGTATGCAGACTTCAATGAGCTCACATTGAACATCACCACCAATGCTTTGTTTGGGGTGGACATGAGCAGTAGTCAGGCCCTGGGCATTAGCGGTGAGCAGAGGTGGTGCATGGTGCATCAAACCATGATTGGTCACCTTGAAGCACTTCACTGCATGTGCTTAATTCTGACAGTGTATCACCTGCTTAAAGTGATTCGTGCTTGCCACGGCTTGTGAATGCTGTGCTGCATATAGAAGCCTCACAATTAAGCGCGACTTCGTTGTAACCCAACAACATCAGGATCATGCACATGGCGTATTTTCTGCGAAATGCATCTGAGGCCAAACCTTGTCATGATACTGCAGAGGCGGTCCGAGTGGCTTTTGAGTTCTTCAGTCAGCGTGCAGCATTGGGTTTTGCCATTCCTGAATGGCTTCCGACCCCTGACAACCTGCAGTATCATGCAGCAGTTTCCCAGCTGGACTCTGCCGTGTATGGGATCATTCAAGACAGACAGCAGCAGCTGTCTGCATTCCAGGCACCATCACAGCATAATCAGGTAGGCAACAGCAGCTGCAGTGCTTGAGCTGTCTGCATTACATTGTGCGTAGTATGGTGCATTATACACGTCGCCATGGGTGCATGATAGTATGCTTCACGTATTACCCAGCGATCCCTCTACTTAGTACGTAACAGTACGTACTATGCAGAAAAATGAGTCAACGTTGTACAGAAACACTGTACAGATGAGGCACGAACTTCAGCCCCCGCCACAGCTTGTAGACTCCACAAATGATGCACTGCATGCATGGCATTCCATATGTACCCTTTTGGTCAGATCAGGCCTTCCTTGTCAAAGCAGAAGAAAGCTCTTTCACGTTCAACCAGTGGCTGCATTGCACATGCCCTGTATGGCCACATTGTCTGTGATGTCACGCTACAGGATCTGAAGTGTGCATGTAAAGATATGCCTGTTGCTCCTGCCTGATTAGATGGCAGCTATGACACACATTCTCTGCTCCAGTACCTCAAGAAGAAAACAAACATCACCCAGGAAAAGTACAAAAACCACAAACACATGAGCATTTAGCAGTCTTTGACCCAGCGTCGTAGCCTGTCCTTGTCTTACACCCATCCCATCTTTTTGCAACTTAGACATGCAACTTCCGTGCTGCTGGTGCAGTGCTTGCTGGACAACTTGCTTCAGTCCAAGGATGAGAATGGTGAAGGCCTGAGCATGCAGTCCCTGCGTGATCAGCTGATGACTCTGCTGGTGGCTGGCCAGGAGACCTCAGCTATACTTCTGGGCTGGACCACAGCTTTCCTTGCTCAATATCCTGAAGTCCAGGCTGCGGCGGCTGCTGAGGTGCAGCAAGTGCTACAAGGCCAGCCACCCACACCAGACAGCATAAAGTGAGTCACATCAATTCCACTATTTACTGGTTTCCCAATGATGATGATGAATTGGGCAACTAGCTATGTATAGAGAGACTGAACGTTGTCTGCCTTTCTGACAATGAATCATGGTCATTACAAACTGCTGGTAGGAAAAAGCATAACGATGGTCTTCCATTGTACATCATTCTGCTGTCTGCAAAGCTCTGCCATGACCACCCCTGATCTCCAACTCGTTTTTGGAAGCATGCATACATACGGAACCTCATCCCACTGATGCCAAAAAGTGCTGCATTGACAGTGCTCCAGTACAACTGCATATGGAACACCATGCTGGCAAGTTGCTAGTTGTGAGACAATCATGGCAGCAAGTTGTTGGTGCAGGCAGCTTCCCTATCTTGAGGCTGTTGTACTGGAGACCCTGCGACTGCGCCCCCCTGCCTACATTGTTGGCAGATGCGCGGCAGAAGCAGATGACCTAGCAGGGTATCATGTACAACCTGGTAAGCAGTCTGCTGTTGAACTGCAGGGCCTGTTTGCGACAAGATGAGTACAGACTGTTGCATGAGCAGTGGGTTCCATGCTTGCTGCTGATACCACTCATTTTTTGTACTGTTTATGTTGAGTGTCCTGGGGATCAGCTGATACCTAATGCCATTCTGCCCTGCCAACACCCATACATTGGGATTCCACAATCACTCATCATTTTGCCTTTGCATTGCCTTCTACATCAGTCCAAACCTTGACGTGCAGTAAGTATCTTCCCCACAACCTGGTTGGTTGGCTGAAGATGCAAAACCCTCTCTCTCTCTCTATCTTCAACCTTGAACGGTGCACCTACAGGGACAACCCATCTTGGTGAGCCCATATATCATGCACAATGGATTCAGACTCCACACTCACTCATCATTTTGCCTCTGCAATGCCTTCACATCAATCCATGTCTGCGACCTTGATCAATGCACCTACAGGGACAACCATCTTGGTGAGCCCATACATCATGCACAGATCTGAGCAGGCGTGGCAAGACCCACAGGCCTTCAAGCCAGAGCGATGGCGTCAGTATCAGCAGCAGAAGGGTAGCACCACATCAAGCAGCACTACCAGAAGCAGTAGCAGCATAAGCAACCCTAGCAGCAGCAGCAGCAGCAGCAGCAGCAGCAGCAGCAGCAGCAGCAGCAGTAGTAGCAGCAGCAGCAGCAGCATAAGCAGCATACATACTGATAGCAGTGGTGCAACTCCTGACAGGCCAAGCAGTACCAGCAGCACCAGTGCAAGCAACAATGGGGCTTCTGGAAGCAGTCACCAGAAACCTGTCAGCTCAGGCGTTGGAACTGTGAGCTCTGAGGCAGGTTCAGCCTCATCTGCAGCTTCTACAGCAGGCAACACAAGCAATGTACGTGCTGCGAGTGCACCAGCAAGTGATGCAAGGCAAGCTACAACTCCTGGCGCTGTCCCCAAGCAAAGTGTGAGGCCTGGGGGGACTAATCCTCTATCGGGCATGGGGCCAAATGGAGCGTATATACCCTTTGGAGCAGGCCCAAGGAACTGCATAGGCACAGGTCTGTCCTGTACACATGCTTTGCTCGTTGATATGGTTGTTCAACATGCTATGTGACATTCTTTAGTATTTGTCGTATGAGCAAGAGGCTGACAATGTCAGGGGAATAAATGTTGCATGTCCGGCAGTGAGTGGCTCGGGAATCTCTCCGCATGACAGTTCAATGGTGCGGTAGCAGGCATTTTTTTGCAGCCTGAGAACGTGCGTCTTTCTCTGCAGGCTTTGCAATGATGGAGACCATGTTAGTGACGTCAGCAGCGCTGCAAAAGTTCGTGTTTGAGCCAACATCACCAAATCAAGGAATGCCTGAGGCACAGCCGCGCATCACACTGAGGCCGGTTGCTGTCGAAGTGGCACTGAAGCTGCGATGACATGCATGCTCTGTTCTGCACGAGTTGTGATATTCAATGTGACCAAACTCTGGCAAGAGGTGTTGTTGAGTGATATGATATGATATCACAGACAATAGAAGCAACACCTTTCCACATTGCGCAGCTGTTCTTCTGCACCGCTCGCAATTGCTGCTGTCACAGTGCAAGATTGACCAGTCTTCACTGCAGCTTTAAGGTGCGCCTACTGAACACATACCGAGCAGTACTGTAGTCTCTTCAGCAGGCAATTAATCTGATGATCTGGACACCACCATCACTTTTGTCTTCGTCCCCCTGATTTCGATGTGCAATGTACATTGCCACATGTGGCAACGTGGGACAACGTCATGGGTGCATGTAGGTGTGAACGAGGCAGTGTTTTACGAAGCTGACTACGGAGCTGAGTGTAGCTTGACAGATGCTGACATATTGAGGTCACAATATGTAAATCAAGCCTGTTTGAAAGCATTTAACCCAACAAGTTTAGAACCAAATGATTCTGAAAACAATCAAATAGGTACCTGAGTTTGAAGGGAGTTGAGACCTGAACGCTGAACCATTCCACAACATGTGACAGGCATACTTCACTATCTAAGAAACCACGACTGGCAACACAAACAAGCATGCGCAGCCCGAGCGCCAACACGTCGTGACAAGACAAATATTCAGTCAAAGGAGCATCAGCTTGGCAGAACAATGTACATATACAAAATGTCAGTAGCAACAACACCTACAATGCTACCCAAGAAGGGTATGTATTGCTTCCCTGGTATGCTGCTATCAGCGCACAAGCCCCAGACAATGCCTGCAATAAAGGGACCTATAGCTCTTGCCAGTGCATTCAAAGTCTGGCTAGCCCCATTCACTGAGCCAATCTGCTTCATGGGAGCCACAGTATTGATGATGATAGTTGAGCTGGAAAGGGCCATGATCTTACCTATACTCCGCACAGCAATTCCCACAAACATGCAAGCCTGGGTGGCCCACGGAATTTGTACGAATGTGTGTGCGAAGGGCAGTATGAGCGAAGAAGGAATCGACAGCAAAAGCCCCATCTTGCAGCATTTCCTGTACCCCCACCGCTTCTGATTCTTGGGGTAGAGCAGAAGTGAGTAGAGCATGAGGACTAGGCCACCAAATGTAAGTGGCCATGCAAACTGATGCTCTGGCATACCCAGGCCTCCTGCTGCCGGTTTGGCAGAGGCAAAGATAGGCGCTAGCTCATCAAGATAGTTCATGAATAAGGTTATGAGACCACCTCCCGCCAAGCACACAGTCACAATGTTTTGCTTGTACCAAGGCTTGGCCGCATCCTCTGCAAGATCTATGTCCACCACATGATCTTGGCCATATTCAGTACTGTCTTGGCTGGACCTCTGGTCTCTGTTAGGAAGCAGGTGTTCTGATTCTGATTCCACCTCGCTGACTGTGTCCAAAATAGCGGTGCTGCTGTTTCTGGGGCTCAACTCTGAAGGGCTGATCTGAAGCATGGGGGATGCAGCTGGGCAAGGCCTGCCATGACGGCTAACCTTCTCAGCAGCTGCTTCTAAGGAAGCTGGGAAAGCCCCTATGTCAGACTCCATCCCAGCATCTGGCAAGACTAGTTCAAACGAGGGCGCACGCTGTGCGTGCTGAGCAGGTCGAGGAGTATGCTGTGCACCACATTGGTCCTCTGGTGTGCCTTGCTGTATGTCTAAAGGCATGGAAGCTGACCGTACAGCTAAGATACCAGATGAACTGGAACTACTGGAAGACACTGTGAGCTGCAGTTGGCTCTCTTGGGTTGCTGACTGGGAAGTTGCAAACTGATCATGTTTCCTGCTGGATTGACCTGGGCTGCCACCTTGCTGCTGCTGCTGCTGCTGCTGCTGCTGCTGCTGCTGTTCTGAGTCAGAACTTGAGCTTTCAGCTGAGTCTGTCTCAGCGATCTGGTCATGCTGTTGTTTCTTTGGTGACTGCTTCTGGCCCTTGTGATGCTGCAGACTACTCATCTGCAGCTCTTGAGGTCCTGATGTCTCTGCTGCTAGGGCTTTGGGACCAGGAGAGCTGGAATCAACATCATTTTCAGCCAGCTTTGTGTACTTGGAAGTGAACCGAGGGTGGGTCTCTGACATCATGAAGAGATTGCTCATCCATGCCAAGAATGCCATCACAGCTGAGACAAGGCATGGCAACAGAAACGGCCTGCAGCAGACAGGAACACATAGTGAAGCTTTGTTAGTTTCAGCAGCCAGGCCTGACATGTCAATCAGTTGGACAGAAGTTGTTTCTGTGCAGACTTACGGAACATGCAATATCCATTCTGCAACACCATCACACAGCAATCATGTCAGATACTGCTTCAGCAGAAAAGACAGGAAGCAACACCTCTCCTGCAGCCATCCACCGGACTCACAGACAGACCAGCTGGAAGCAAAGCCGTCACATGGGTTTGCCAAGAAGCCACCAATAGTGGGGCCAGCTATTGTGCCCACACCCCACCCTGCTGTCATGTAGCCCATTGCCTTTGCCTGATTGGTGGCATCACAAGATTCTGCAATGATGGTTTTCACAGCCCTGCGTCAAAGTAGCATAGGTGAGAGCACAGGCAGAAGGAACTGAGGCTTCAAGAGACATTTGAAGCACAGCTGCACAACAGCCATCAGTGATGAGCTGACCGTACAGACAGAGTTTTTGCAGAAGGCAAGTGTAGCAGAAGAGAGCAAGCACAGCTGTGCATGGGCCTGAGGCTTACACGCCGGTGCTGGAGGTAAACAGGCCGCCAATGAACCGTGAGAGGATGGCTACATTGTAGTTGGATGCAAGACCCAGCGCCAGGATCGACAGACAAGCTGAGATATTGCCAACCATCAGCACAGGCTGCACGAGCAACAAAGTCATTGAGCAGCTCAAAGTGTGATAGTGTCAGCAAAACCAGTGCTGCATGCTGTTTGCTTCACACCTTTCTGCCAGTGTGATCGCTGATGGCGCCCCACAGGAAGGACGTCATACACTGAGCTGCTGAGGCTGTTGCTGCCTGCATTTCAAAAAGCCATGTCGACGTGCCACAGATAGTCAAGCTGACAGCAATTAGGCAGAAAGATGTGCACTGAGCAAGACACAGTTGAGCAGCTGCAATTGCTTTTGTCTTTAGTTTGTCATCCGCAAAACAGCTTGTGAAGTGAGCACAGTAAGAGGGTGAAAGCTCACCAAGAGTCCTGTGTTTCGTCCTATCGATTCTTCTGTGCCCGAATCTCCCTCAAAATGCCGGACCATGTACACAGCAAGTGTGTACGGCAGGGTGATATAAATGCCTTGGGTGAGCTGGTTGAACCTGAATACGCAAGCAGTACGGGAACGTAAGGACCTGTCCGTACGAGAAAGAAAAAGCCGATGGGGGAATTGCCAACTGACCATATGGCTGCCATTTGAGTCTTGTCGAGCGGCGAGTCATCCTCGCCGTCGAGATCAGAGGTGCTTCTAGGGGCCATACGGTTGACCTAAAGTGCGGAATTGGACCGCCGAGCGACATGCGGCCGGTTCTTGAGCTTCAATTCACCGGGCATGGTACTGAATCCATACCGGAGATTGAGTGCCCGCTTGACTCCTCATTTATACCACCACAAGCAGACACAAGCAAGACCACGTAAACCAAAACGCCAGCAAACTCACGTAATCTTACTGACGGTAACAGTCTGTTACTGACAGATGAACCGTAATTCTTTGTCGCCCGCCCTGTGAATCGCACTGTGAGTGCACTAGTGGTCTGTCTGACAGCAGCACGTTGTTCGTCATTCGGATGAGATGCCTCTGACTCCACAATACACCTGGGATGAGACTGATACCACGGTCAATATCGCAGTCACCGCTCCTGGCCTGACGAAAGCCAAGACTGATCTACTGATCTGTGACACTTTTGTTCGTGTCAATACCCCCCCTTACTTGTTGCAACTGGACCTAGCTCACGCAGTAGATGATTCTAATGGAACTGCTGTATTTGGCGCATCCAGTCTTGCCCTTCGTCTCACCAAGGTCAGCTGAGCCGTATTTGGTTTTGCAACGACGGCAAGGTTTGCATTAAACCGTATCCTTCATATGGCAGGTCGAGAGAGGTTTGTGGGGCCAGCTCGCAATCCAAGCTCCCAAAGAGGAGGTGCAGCAGCGGAGACAGCATGCACAGCAGCGTTTGGCAGACTCACTTGCAAGCAACAAACAAGCACAGCTGGACCGCAAGAAGGCCTTGGACAAGTGAGACAAATGCCTTCTTTGTTGGTATCTGAGCCAAGCTATCATGGCTATAATCAGGGCTGGCTCTATCCAGGGCTGCAAGCGACAAAAGAATCGACTTAGACAGACAGAAAAGAGACGCCATTGAGCAGCAAAAGCAGCAGGAACTGGATGCACAGAGAGCCCAAGTGACATCTTGGCAAACTGAAGTGGGCAAAGAAGGTGTGATGACGAGATACAGGTGCCTAGCTTGTACTGTTGCTGAATGCCATGGAGCTTGAGGATTCTCCTTGTGTTCAGGCTCGGCTGAGAGCGACTACGAAGATGAACAGGTTGAAGCAATGCCTGCAAGCTTGGATCAGGACCGCTCAGATTATCACAGAAGAGGCTGGAGGCCCAAGAAAGCCAGAGCAGTAGAGCATGCTGGCGCCACCCCTGTAATGCATGATGGCATGCAGCAGCCTCTAGCTGAGCTACATAGTGTGCAGCAAGACGATAGCAAGCAGGCTATATGGGAGGACCAGCCTGCAGGTGAACACACACAGCTTGCAACTGGGTCGCAGCAAAGCTCAAGCACCGTACATGATCTTGAGTCATCACAGGCATACGGGTGAGACATCATAAGCAGCACAGTCTTGTACCACCTGTCTAGAGCCAGTTGATTGCAATGACAATACAACTGTACCTGCTGCTTAAGAGCAGTCACATGTGGCGCAGATCTCTCAAGTCAGAATGTAACGTTCTGTTGTACATGAAACGTTGTCTTGCGTGCAGTGATGAAGCTCAAAGCAGTGCTGCAGACATTGCGCCTGTGCGCTCAGGCTGTGTCCCTGTTGCGGTACAGTTCACAAAGCTTGAGACAGAGCATTTGCCAGCACGCGAGACTAGGGAGCAAGAAATCAGCAGCTACAAGCGGAAAAGCCAGGTGCTACTGGAAATGCCATGTTAATCATGATGATCAAATGCTTTCATCATGGCTATAGAAGCATACTTTGTCTGCATATTGATGGCGTCTGAAAATGCATGCAACGCCTGTGCGCTGCCTGCCTTCATGCAAGGGTAATGCCCACTGTCAGCAAATTCCGGTTTTTCCCCTGCTCACCCATACTTGACTGATTCCCTTCGCTCTTCTGCTGCTAAAATTTGGTGCACTCCTGTGCTTAGCAGCTGTAGGATGCTTGCTTGCCCTTCAGGACCATGAGGCATTGGAGGGAAGCGTGGACATGTCAGAGCGGCAGCCCATGTTTCTGAAGGACAAGGCAGATGGCATGCACCGAGCAGGCAACTACAGAGCAGCTGTCAATGCTTACACCAAAGCCATCCAGATAGACGTAGGCATGACAGTGTGCTACTCCAACAGGGCTGCTAGCTATCTTAAGCTGAAGGAGTTCAGGCAAGCATGTTGAACCTGCATGCTTGGGCGTTCGAGTTGTCAAACTGTGTATGCAAGTTGACTGAGACTTGGTTGACAAAGGAGCATAGACGCTACAGCTTGCTTATGTGCTGCTGCCCACCGCAGCAGGTCCAAACTTCACGTCCAAACTTCACAAGCAGACATGACATACATGGTTGTGCTGCAAGGGGGTGGTATTTGGTCTTCTCTCAGATCCACAATGTTTTGGTCACACCACCTGCTATGCACTAAACATGCTACTATGCCGTCTTGGGGAACAAGTGCGAAACATGTTTGCTGCAGGCTGTGCGTCCAAGGCTGCACCACAGCTCTGTCACAGATGGAAGGAACCATGAGCAGCTCTGCTGCTGGCAGCTCAACTGCTGCCACTGCCATGCACAGCAGCATGATCAAGCTGCTGACCCGCAGAGCTGCAGCACAGGTCGAGCTGCACGACTTTGCCAGTGCCAAGACAGATCTTGGAGAGGTATGCTTGCAACATCGTCGACATCAGATTTGCCATACCTGTAGCCTATGTATGTGCTCACATGCATAGAAGTGGCTATGCATGCATGCAATGTATCACGCTCTGAATGCTGAACAGGATCAGTCTCAGGAATGACTATGGCTGCTTAAAGTTGGTGTATCTGCAGTCTGTTGCAGTCTGTTGCATCATGCTTCTGCTATCTCGTTGCAGTCAGACTTGCATGTCCTGAGGCTACTAGGAAGTGCTGCTTACAAATGCTGACTGCCTTTAACTGTTCCATCTCACTGTCAGCCAATCTTTGAGCAAGACAGTCTGGATGTACAGGCATTGGCTAGAAGACCAGATGACAAGCAGCTGCAAGATGATTTGCGAGAGATCGATGCGTGTCTGCACCCAGCCAGCAGTGGCGCCTTGCGCAGAATTGCAGATGACCGGTTCAAGTCTCAGGTATGCTGATTTCTGGCACAACATCTTGCGAACACACTGCACATGTATTGACTGCACCTAAAAGCAGTCATGTACACAGGCATCATGCATCATGCCTGCAAAAATGCATGATTGTGCACAAGAGGTACAACATGGCCCAGTTGATGAGTCATGCTCCACCTGCTGACCTAGCAGTCACTGGCTGCTGGTTGCAAGAATGCAAATTGTGGCAGATGCTGTTCCAGAAAGGAATTGTAGTGCAACAAGCTGCATTGCAGACCAAAAGTCTCTTCTGTGGTCACGCAGGACATGCAAGGTGCAGCTGATGCATACACAGCAGTACTGGCTCTTCCTGATGCAGCTTGTGCAGACAAGCTGGCTGCTGCCTCCAACCGTGCAGCCTGCAGCCTAGCACAGCGTGACTATACCAAGGTGGTTGATGACTGCAACTTGGCGTTTGGGCTGCTGATCAGGGGAGATGGCCCGGCAGCCCTTGATATCCAAGATTATCTGCAATCTAATAAAACAGGTCTGCCAATGGTCTGTGCTGTGCTAGTGTCAAGTTTGAAAGACTTCCAGCATGTGAGCCAACGTGTTGACTGGTCTTATCTTCCAAGACATGTCTCAAGCAACATTACTTGACATGCTAGTTTTGTTCAAAGCACTGTTTGTTGATGTGCTGGTGCAACAACCACATGCTGCGCAGCTTCAGCACGAAAGCTGAAATGCGCAACCTGCTAATCATGTTCTTGCTGCTGACAAAAGGCACTTTCACTGCTGTAGGTTCAGTCGACCTTGATGACAAGCAGCAGCAGTCTTTATGCAGACTGCTAGCACGGCGTGGGGCTGCTCTTGGGCATCTTGCAAGGTAAAGCATGTCATTAATTGTGGACAGACTACTGCATGCTTTGCTGTGGACAGACCACAGCATGCTTCCCTGCCCAGTCAGGCTGATGAAGCTGGCATGTCAATGCTGCAGGTACAAGTCTGCTGTGCTGGACCTCCAGGCAGCCCAGGACATGTGCTCTGCTATGGGTCAACAAGCAAAAGCCAGCGCCCTTCAGGCCGACATACAGAAGTTCCAAGGGATGCAGTATAGGCTATAGAGTCATGCAAACAGTATTTGTTTTCACCTACTTATGTCCATGAGACCATGAGTTGTCTGAACGAGATGCCTGATGTCATGCTTAATGGCAGAAACACTGCAGGACAGCTCTTCTTTGCCATGCCTGTGCCATGCACCCTGCACCCAAGAGTGTTGTTGACGCAAGCTTGAGGTTGTCGTCTCCATGATAGGCTGTGCTACTTAGTGAGTTAACCTCTGCAGCATCACCAGGCGGTCATGCTCTTGCAGTAGTTGCGGCATGACATGGCAAGACATGTTTTTGTGTCCGTCCGAAACATGGCCTTGCTTGGAGCCTTTTGGGGTACATGTACAGCAGAAGGCTCGACGTTTGGCATAAAGCATGCCCTCCTGCATACAAAGTTGGTAATGCACAAATCACATGCCATGTGATTGACAGTGTTTATCAACAGTTGGTTTGTGAGCTCATACAGAGTCTGACTACACAGATGGCATGCAATAGTGACCCACGCTCCTGCAAGTTGATACCAAACTCTGCACATGCGATGTGCATTAAAAACACTGGGTAACACATCTCATCATTCTTTGTCAGGTATCAAATCTTCTCATGTTTCAATCAGATAAGCTGTCCTGCATATATGCAGATGTGCTACGTCCAGCTCAACCTGATTTGCGACAGTTGTATTTACTGCGTTAGCCTTTGACAGCTCCAGCCACACTGGTTGCTGTTTGGTCCTGCACTGCAAGGCGCATGGTTGCTGTGAAATCTATAGCATGTCATGGAACCATCACATTGCAGATAATTTCGTTGCTCGAAAATCTGGAATTCGTGCAGAATCTGGTGCAGAGGTAAATGTTTTAGTTCTTCCCTCGACACCATTTGAACCCCTGGTTGAACTCTAAATCGTGTATCTGTCCAATAATCCGTTCCGTACAATAATCGTACAACGTGAAACTATTCGAGGTGTAGCTTGTATCAAAAGCTGCCGCACGTTCTGAGCCTCTGTTCGATATCGTCTGCGAGGGCCAAACGTACTCGCACAGCAAAAGATCTTTGAGGTCCATCGACAGGCCATCTGACTGCAGAGTTTGGTATGGCGAATGCTCTGCTGCGTGACGTGTGCGTGCCTGGTGTGATCAGCAGCAGGCCACCGTCCACAGAAGCTTTCAGAAACGTACTACACAGTCATGCCATGGCTCCCAGAAGGGCTTGCCGGCCTCTAAGAAGCGCAGTTGTCCGGCCCAGCAAAGTTCAAGCTCACGCTACAGAAGCTCCTGCCAAATCGAAGGCCAGACCAGGAGAAAAGAAAGGTACAGTGCATGCGTAGAACAGTTTCTTGATGGTCGCAACAATGTCAGCAGTTGTTGTGAGCTTGGATGTGCACCGTCACCTCTATTTTTGAATATTTAGCTATTTGCATAGTTGGCATGACCCCGCTGTCATGCTGTATACTGTTTGCAGGCTTTGTAGAAGAGATGCGATTCGTTGCCATGAAGCTTCATACAAAGGATCAAGCACCCAAGGAAGGAGGCAAGGAAGCAGCACCTCAGCCTTTTCAAAAGGTAAATTTGCATGTATATAGTTTGCTACCCAGACTGTGATGCAAATCGAGTCAGTGCAAGTCTTGTCAGCACGCTGATTTCTGCTGCAACCTTGCTGCAGTGGGAGCCAACACGTGAGGGGTACTTGAGATTCCTAGTCGAGAGCAAGCTTGTCTATGATGCCCTAGAGCAAATTGTGCAGCAAGCTCCTGTACCAGAATGTGAGTCCAGCATCCACCACAGGCATTTCACATTGCATTGTGCTGCGTGAACATGTCAACATATGTGTGTACAAGCCAATAGTCGCAAAGTCATACAAACATCTTATGTATGCAATGCTTGACTAGCTTATGCTGGGCTGCATAACTAGTATGCAAATGCTCCGATCACGTCTGACTGCTGCACCAGTCTTTGCTTAGATGACTCTACCTGCAGATGCTCGCTTCCAGAATACTGGACTTGAGCGAGCTGGTCCAGTCAGCACTGACATCGACAATCTAGCTGCTGAGTACAGCTTGCAGAAACCAGAGCCAGCTGCTGATGGCCCAGGCAACAACTACGCAAAGTGAGTCTTGCCTGACATCACCAACATCGCAGTTTTGAACGAAGTTACAAATGCAGAACCTTCTTATATCAAAACTTTATCAAAGACCAAGGCACTGCAAGCTTACACATGCTTTGCAGCCTCATGAAATGTGCTGACACAAGGGTCATCTGTTGCTGCAGCTTCTTGAGAGAGGTGTCTCAATCAGAACCACAGGTTTTCATGTGCCACTTCTACAACACATACTTTGCTCATACGGCAGGAGGCCGCATGATTGGCTCAAAAGTGTCTCAGATGATTCTAGACAACAAGCAGCTCAACTTCTACAAGTATGACAGTGATGTCAAGGAGCTGCTTGGCAATGTCCGGGATAGCATCAATGAGGTATGTCCATCCTTCCATAGCTTCCATGACTTTGCATTTGTTGCGTGCCAATATGTTTTCCCATGCTGATCATGCTGGTATGCTTGCACAACATGCCACCCATTCCCAGCCAGCAATGCTATGCCTTCCACAACTTCCGTGACTTTGCATTTACTGTGCCAACGTGTTTTCCCATGCTGATCGTGCTGGTATGTTTGCACATCAAGCCATCCGTTTCCAGCCAGCCGTGCTGTGCCTGCTGTGGCCTTGCTAGAAGACAATGTTCTCAAGTACACACTATATATACATACGTGGACGCCGTGTCTGTAATTTTTGCTGCGCAGCTTGAGATGCTGCTGACACTTGTGATGGTTGCCTCAGGTTGCCGAAACCTGGACAAGGGAACAGAAGGACAAGTGCCTAGATGAGACAGAAAAAGCTTTTTCAGTAAGCCCTCCTTGTCTTGCCCTTGCGTGTGAGCTTGATTCTTTTGTGAATGCATACTGGTTCTGTCAACAGACACATGCTTACTGCTTCCTTTGACAAACACCAACTGCTGTGTGTTTGCTCTGCAGTATTCATCAAGCCTGCTGAAGTTCATTGCGTCGTGAGCTGAGAGATGCTGGAGTGACCAACACAGAGCTAGGAGTTGCTTATTTCATGACATGTTTCAAGACTTGTGACGCTTCATACCACAGACAATAAAGCAGCATGTGAAGTGATTTCATATTCTCGTCCAAACAGATGGTACAGCTTCAAACATTCTTTGTATCAACTTTATTTCCTGTTGCATTCTTTCCAGATGCTGTAGCTGCATTCTTCCCATGTCCACCTCTGACAACATATCATTGTTAACATGCTGATTGGCACCTGCATCCTTGCCAAGTTTGAACAAGCCCTGGAGCCAGGTGCCAGATACCGGTCCTGTCGAAGATAGTTGTGTCTTGGTACCAGTGCAACCCCTCAGATTTCGTTGCTGCTGATCATGATATTTACCAAGCGCTCTCCACCACTGTAGATTGTCAAACTGCTCCTGCTGTCCCAAGGCCTGCGCAGTACGACCCTCTATGTTGCGTGTTATAACAAGTTCTGAAGGACTGGTCTGTCAGTATGGCAGTGTTGTGGCGCATGAGTCAGCGCATAGCATGTCAAGTTTGCCATAATTGTGTGATGTCTAGCAGGCAAATTACCTGCAAAGCAAATGACAAGCCCACAGCAAAGCCATCAGCAAACATCTGAGCATCGTCAGGTAGAGTACGGCTGCGCCTTGTTGCCTGCTCCTTGCCCTGGACTCCATGGTCAGCAGCTGACAAGGTAGCTGCAGCTGCTACTTGCAACAAAGCTGCAGGCAGGCTTTTGTGCATATCTGCATGTTCCGCTTGTGCCAATACAGCGAGAATAGCTTCACCTGCACAGCGACTTCCCTGAGAAACAAAGATGCACTTGAATGACAGCAGATCAACCTATGTTACTTATGAGAAGCAAGACCTGCACTCTGGAAAGCAGCGATCCAATGCGTTTTGAGACCTTCAGTGTGGGAACAGAAGCATTGATGTATAAAATGTGCAGCTGTCACACATATGTGCTCAATGGCACTCACCGGTGTCGCCATGATGTTGAGATGACTTGCTAGCACCAAAGCTGGGCTCTGAGATGCTGTCTGAGTACTGGGCAAGGTCCCACTGGTATTGCAGCGCACCATGATGGAGGATGCGAAGCAGCCCCAGTGCATTTCCAATTCCTACAGGATGTACGAAATTGTCAGCTTGCTTAGCTCAATTCAGTGCACAATTTGTGTCTACTATGACCTATGACACGGTGATCAGCTAAATTGCCTGCCAGACCAGTAAGCAACAAAATGTGGTGAGATACTTTGATGTTTTGTGAGGAATGCGTGACATGTCAGACAAGCACAAATGACAGGCGATCTCACACTCAGGCAGCACATGATGGCACAGCAGTATGATCAGGCAGACACACCTGTCAGTAGCCCCGCTATACAGTCCAAGCAGGTCTGATGTGCATCAGCAAGCTGCTGCTGCTGTTGCAAGCCTGCCTGCACCATTTCAGCATGCTCCACCAGCTGTGCATCACTCAAGTCTTCCAACCAAAGTCTGTGCGTATCACTGCTGCCACAGCTGCTGGACACTGCTTCTGGAGAACTCGTGCGTGTGCTAGCGTCTGTATCTTGCCTCATGCTGTCTGAAGCCTGAGACTGATCCTGCTGCTGCTGCTGCTGCTGCTGCTGCTGCTGCTGCTGCTGCGACTGATCCTGCTGCTGCAGGGCAGCCAGGCCCTGCCCTTCAGCATCTGCAGAAGCCCTGATAGCTGCATGAGCAGCTTCCAGGACAGTCACCACTTCCTCCTGGCTGAGCACCTCACAAAGCTCTTGCATGTGTCCAGTAACAAGCTCGGTGACAGCTTCTTGTGCCTGATCCAAAAGACTGCAGCCATGGACCTGCAGCGCCTCTGCTGCGTGCTGTATTGACAGAGTGTCCAAGTGTGCTGTACGACCAGCTGCTGCTGGCTGCTGTAGGAATGTGTGGCTGACCAGGCTGTAGTCAAAGCTTGAGACAAACGCTGGCAGATCATGTATGACTGCTTGGACATCCACCCCTGCATGAAGTCCCAAATTGGCACAGGGCAAAACAGCATGGCACAGCATGGAAAGGCGCGTTTTGTCTTGTTCACACCAGCAAACTCTGCAAAAAGTGTCTGATCTTGCAATTATGCATTGTGTCCATGCAGTTTTCCTGCAGGAAGTGTCATCACTTTTTGTCGGTTGCGCAAAAGTTTGCCAGGTTGCAGTGTACCGTCCAATTTGACACACTGGCCAAATGCAAATCACACAACACAATCAAGGTTGCAGCTGCAAATGTCCATGCAATGTTTGCACCTGTGCATATACATCAAACCTCATGTACATCAGATTTCAGGGCAATCAACAGTGATTCAAGCTTGTCTGATAGCTCAATGTTGGCTTCAGCGCAACTGCTTTTATGCCGCCTGCATCAATCTGCATTGCTCGTAACCTGTGCTGTTGTCAACTCTCATCAACTCAACAAGGTGAGGTCCACTGAGGGGTTTGTTTCAATGACCTTTTAGCATTAGGGGAGAGCCCGAAAAGCCTTACTTTGGTCAGACGCTTATGCGGGCAGGTCTATGGGAAGAGTCCAAAAAGTCTTACTCTGGTCAGAGGCTTGTGTGGGCAGGTCTATGGCACCGAGGCGCAGGTGGTGTTTGTCCAGAGCCAGGGTGCGCATCTCCTCATAGGTCTGCCAGTCGTGAGGGGATACAGCTGTATGGCTGCGGAAGCTGGCAGTCAACCTCTGTGCAACGTATGACCTGCAGATACGATTGCAACACAATACCTTTCCTATTGGCATACATCAAATTCACAAAACGGGGCAAAGAATGTTGTTGGGGAACCAGTACGAGCCACAGGCCGGAGGGAGGCCGGGGGGTGGGGGGGGGGGCTGCATGGGGTGGGTGGGGGGTCGAAGGAAGAACATATGGTATATGCTGAAGAGTATATGGCAGGGCATCTCAAACAAACAGTAGCAGAGCAATAGAGCCCAGATTGGACACCAGCTAGTATCCCGATGTTCCATGCCCTGATAAATGGATCAAGCTAGTAGACAGATCAAGCTAGTACACAAGCCAATGACACCCAGCAGGCTGCTGGAGACAGGTTTCACCTGATGTCCACTACCCTGGTAGACAGAACAAGCTGGTCAACTTCCAGCAAGGGGTTGACATCCAGGATGTCATGGGTGAGGGGGTTCATGGGGGGTACCCCAGTCAGGAGGGCTGCATGGTGATGCAATCTGAGGTCAGTCTCAATGCGCTGACACAGCGGCAACAGCACCACTTGCTCAAGTGTTGACCAAAGCTGATCATCATACACCTGCAGAGAGCAAAGGCTATCAGACACTGCATGGTAGCAGACTGCATGGTTACATGTTTGTCATCATCCCAAATCAGCACTGTTGTGTTAAGACTGGGCCTGTCTGTAGAGCAGCTGATCAACGGGGCTCTAGCTGGAAGGTGATGCATGGCCTGCAGCAAGTGCAGAGTGTGCCAAAGTTGCCTACATGTTTGCGTGCCGGTCACCCTCAGAGACCATCTGACTGAAAGAAAGAAAAGAAAAACTTACGCTTATAGCGGGAGCCTCCTAAAGTGGCAGCCCGGAGGACCATCTGACTGCAGAAGAGAAGTTGACCAGTGGAAGAGCTGATCAGATGTGCCCTTACAGAGCAACATCAGCAGCAGCTGTTTACAAGCTTGTCTTGTGTCCATGCTGTCCACAAATCATGCAACCATACACAAGCTAATCTTGTAGTTACGTATGCCGTTGCATCTTCCATGCCATTTTGAGTTACCTGTGTCTTTGGTGCAGCATCTGCTCTGTCCAGTGGCAGAGGCGCATGCTGCAGCAGCTGCTGTGCATCCATAAAGGCAGCCAAGATATAAGGCAGTTGATGAGCGTCCTGCGGTCTCTTGAGTGCAGCACCAAGGATGGGCTCTAGCAAGCCTTGGTCGAAGTACAGCCAGCTGCAGTCGCTTGCCTGTAGGCAATGCACACCCAACCTCAATCTGACATCAGGCATGGGGGGTGCTGTTGGGTTACAAGCAAAGGTGAGCAGCCTAGGACACACCAGCTGTGAGCAGCAGGCATGGGTTCGTTGGCATGCAGTGTCTGTCCTAGCCATTTGCTAGCAGTACTGGTGTTGGAAGGTGTTGGCTGTGCAGAGCCAAAGATATCCAGGGCAAAACAGATCAAACCTATTTCACAGTTGGCATCGCCAATGGCAGTGGCCTGCTGACGCCTCATGGACACAAAATATGATGTGTTTGCTTGCACATATGTCAACAAGTCAACACCCAGCCTTTTGCCCTGCCTGTACTGTGTGCTTACACACTGCCCTCATGTCGTGCTGCAGCTTTGCAACACTGTGCTCCACATGGAGCAGGCAACATTGTGAGTGTGAGGGAGTGTGAAAACCAACCTGAGACACAGCTGATTTCAAACGTATTAGAGTCCTGAGAGTATGCAACGCAGAGTCCAGGGCCTGCATTCTGTTGCTACTGATAGTCGCGGTAGCCTTGAGCGCATCCACGCACAGATCAAGCATCACTAGCTGTTCACTTGTGGCTGGTCCTGTATACACACATGCACCTGGTCACTGCAGGCACATCTCTCTCAGGAAATTTGGCACATACTTGCATCTGTACCAGGTTCCTCAGGCATCAGCCAGCGTAGCAATAGCAGCTACACGCTGGATACAGTCAAGCATAAGCTGAGGCAAGAGTGGGCAGCAAAGGCAAAGGCAAAGGCGAAGGCAGAGGCAAAGGCAAAGGAAAAGGCAAAGGCAAGGGCAAACGCAGAGGCAGAGGCAGAGGCAAAGGCAAAGGCAAAGGCAAAGGCAAAGGCAAAGGCACACGCAAGGGCACGGGCAAAGGCAAAGGCAAAGGCAAGGGCAAGGGCAAGGGCAAAGGCAAAGGCAAAGGCCAAGGCAAAGGCAAAGGCAAAGGTACGGGCAAAGGCACAGGCAAAGGCAAAGGCATACCTGCTATGACTTGCAGGGCTGCTTCAATCGCAGTTTCGGCGTCCTTCAGAGCCTTGTCTGCTGCAGTGCGAGTGGATGTGAATTGCAGCAGGGAAGGCGCTGTTGAGGCCAGGTGGCGCTGCTTGGCTCTCACCTTGGCTGCCATTGCGCTCAATAAGCCCTGCATCAAACCAGCAATCAATGGCTTCGCGTTATGTGACTGTCAACACTGTTGCATTAGTAGGTCTTGAAAGGATGCACAAGACAGGCTGCTCTCTAGAGACAAGACTCGTCCTGCACATGCCTAGCTCATCGCGAGCTGGGAAAAGTCAAACTTATTGTTACTGTTAGTATCAGATCAGCCCAGCACTGCATTCGTTAGTCCATACAATCAGCTATCCCAAGTATGTGACAAGCCCTAGGATCAGGCATTCATCAGCCCCCCTGACAGCACCCCTCCTTTAAAGCGGCTGCAAGACTGAGCAGGGTCATTTTCAGTTATTGTCATGCCTGGTCGGCTTGCACAACCAGCACTGCATGTACCAAGTCAGGCAACATCAGTATGAGTGCTTGCACTCAGGCCTGCAATCAAGCTTTCGAATGACATCAACAGCAGCCCAAGCGTCGCGTCACAAATGTTAAGCCCTGCACTGTCCATGACCGTGACCTCAACAGGCCTTACACTCATTAGCTCCAGCTCTCAAGCAGCCCTGCCCTGTATTCAGGATATCTGCAGGCCTGCTGGCTGGCTTTCACTGCAGAGGTGACAACTGTTTTGACCCAAAAACAGAGACACGAGTTTGAACATGAGCGTGAATGTTGGTGTGGGTACAAATTTGGTTACAAGCATGGGTACAGGTATTGATACAGGTGTGGGTATAGTTGTGGGTACAAGTGTGGGTACAGGTATGGGTATAGTTGTGATAAGAGTGGGTGCAAGTGTGGGAGCGGAGGCAAGAGTAGGTACCTGAGCACCAGATCTGATGTGGTTCACCAGCTGCGGCAAGGCAGGAGTGATGGCAGCATCATGCTCCTCAAACGTCTTGCTCACGCCCTGCAAGGTGTATACCTCTGCTTATTATAAGTATAATCATGATAGTAGTAATAATAATAATAATAATGATGATGATGATAACAATAATGATGGCAATAATAATAACAATATTTAACAATAATAATGATGATAATCATAGTTAAAACGCTTTCTCATGATGAGCTAGGTACATGCAGGACAAGTCTTGTCTCTCTATAGCAGCTTGGTTTGTGCACTCTGCTCACGTGCACTGGTACTTGTCTCAATGCTAGGCCAAGCTGGCTTTAGTTGCGGGCCTCATGCTTGCTCTGTGCGCAATTTGGTACATGGGCAGTGGAGTGAATAGATCAACGCCAGCATCAAATCATCTCGTGCAGTCTGTGTCCAATGTAGTTTACATTGCTCTCAGTGCTAGACTATGCAAAAATGTATGATCAAAGGTTGCAACCTTGTGAGGCAGAACGCACATGGTGTCTACTAATATTACCCTGTGACATAGACAAACTAGCAGCCCTGCAGCAACAGAGCAATCTGCAGACCTAGAGTGAAAAGCCGCCTAGCATTGTGCATGATGCACGTTTTGCTGATGCAGTCATTAGCAAGCAGCCATCTGCATCTCAGGCTGGCAGTACATAGCTTTTTTTGAATGTTGGTACAATCCACAATCCTCATCAATGTTGACATCGTTTGCAAGCTGCCTGTTGACATATTTGTGGGGAGGGTGAGGCGATCTGAGGTGAGATGAAGTAGAGAAGGGTGGCCCACCTTGACAAGACAGATGGAAGTGACAAACAGGATGAGGGCCTGCTGGGTGACTGGTACTGATGCAGCAGCATGCAAATCCAGCAGCAGATGCAACCGGTTGCGTAAGCCTGCTGCCAGATCCACACCCCTGACCAAGGCTGCAGCCTGTTTTGTCAGCAGCGCCTCACTGGACCTGCAGTGACCCACCAGTTTGTCCAGTTCTGAGGCAATGTGGTGAAAGAACAGCACGCCATGCAGTGGTAAAAGCCACATGAGAACCAATCAGTTTCAATGGCGTTGCCTTGATCTTGTCTTGCTGTCATCTTGTGGACTTCAAGATGTGCAACAAGGTTGACATGTACACCTGCTCTATGTAGCTGTGGCAAGAGTGGAGCAGAGTGTTCGCCTTGGCATTGGTCTGACCAGCGAGCTGTGTTGAACAGGTCACAGACAGAAAGGCAAAGCATGCTGCAGAGCATTACTGAAGGCGCAGCAGTGAGCACTTGCAGCTGAGCAAAAGCCAAGCTGTCCTATCAGACCTGAAGGCTCATGCTTTGCTACCAGATGCAATCTCTCAGACCTAGATGTTTCCACATATGCCATACAGGAGAACAATAAAGACACAGCAATTGATCAAACAGACCAGTCAATCCTGCATTACATATCGACACATGATGCCTGAGCCCTTGCAAAGATCCCTTGCAGAGTCGTTTCTCATTGGACGAGATAGATTGCTTCCAAACAAGTCAATGGGCTGCACCTGGTTGTGGCATGAAGGGCTGCCATGTGAGCCTGCCAGGCTAGCACTGTCAAACTGGCCTGCTGTACTTCCAGCCCATAGCTGTTCATGCCACTCTCCACCTGCACCCTCTGCTCAGCTAGCGCCTGCATGACACCAATCAAGCAACCTTGACATCAGGCCAAGGTGCATGTTGAAGATACAACATGCACACATGCAAGGCTGCAAGTCATATATCATTTAGAGCTGTCTACAGAGCGCATGCGCATTAGCCGTTGCAGAGCTCTCATCTGGCAAAAGACTCAGGTGGCTCAATCGTATCCTCAGAATGTCTGATGATAAATTGCCTAAAAGACTTTTGTTTGCCAAAGCTGAGGGGCTTTGCCCACATGGTTGCCCTAAGGCTAGTCTCAATGATGTTGGATACCGTTACTGTAAAAGATGTCATATTAATAGGCCATTAAGGGATGCACAGAACAGATTGCACTGGAAAGACAAAACTTGCCCTGCACGTACCTAGCTCACGATTATGAAGTATGTTATTGTTAATAGAGCTCACCTAATCCTTGCGGAGCTAATATAATCATTGCAGAGCTCATTCAAGCCATGCAGACCTCATGCAATCAATGCAAAGCTCATTTAATCAACGCAAATCTCATTTAATCACTTCACAGCTCCGTTATCTGTATGCACAAATACTTTGCAGGGGGTTTTAGTGGCAGAGCATTACCTCTCGCACAAAGCTGGCGTGGATGTACTTGTCAGCAGCTGAGGGCAGCATCTGGGACAAGAAACTGGCAGGGTGTATGCTCAGACTGCAGTATACTGGCAAGAGAGGAATCTGCATGTGGACCACATGTTTTAGCATGTAGAGAGGCCACAAGGCAATGACAGAGGGAGGGACAGCTGTCCAGCACAAGCAGACATGCCCATCCCTGACTGGCTGATGCGGTCAGTATGTACATGTTGAATGTGTACAACATCACAAACAGCAGCTTGTTCCAACAAGCAGATCTGTGAATGCATCTGAATTTCTGTGCAGTAAAATCTTGAACAAACTGCCTGACACTGCTTGACCGCACGAGGTAGAACAGAACAAGGCATCTCCTGATGACAACTATGCAATCCTGGTTGCGGGCAGGGCAGGGCAGGGCAGGGCAGGGCAGGGCAGGGCAGGGCAGGGCAGGGCAGGCCAGGGCAGGGCAGGCCAGGGCAGGGCAGCATACCTTGTGATGGAGATCTAGCACAGTCTTGGTGAGTTTCTTGTCCAGACCCAATTGGGAGCAAACATGAGCGTGCACAGCAGCCAGGCACACCAGTCCCACAAGGCTCTCTCCATCCCCTGCAACCTCTTCCTTGCTTTGTATACGTTCAACAGCTGATTGCCCCTGTTCCCTACACCAAGCACCATAGATCTGTGTGCTATTGTTGTCAGATGTTCCGTGCAACATTTGCAATAGCTGCTGTTGCAGGTAGAGGCTACAGCACAGGAGGCAGTATAGTGAGCAAAATGATGCCGTCCAATCACATATGCCAGACAGCAGTTGGATACAAGATGACAACATGCCTATCAAAAAAGACAGGTGAGTCTTTGCATGAGCAACAGGATTGGGGCAACTGTACAGCACAACAGCATGCAACATAGCCACAAAACACACAACTGTAGAGCACAGGCAGGAAGCAAGCAGCAGTGGTAGTGCTTTGCCGGCTGTGCACCTGATCATGCCTGAGACTGCTTGTGCAAAGGCCTGATGACAGCAGATCTGAGTCATGCTGCTATTCAGCCCACAGTGTTGCGACAGGAATCGACGGAAAATTTTGCCGCTCAGCAAACCCGCTTGGAGATCTGCAACCCAAGATTGCTGCTGCATTGCCTGCTGCGTCCTGTCACTGCCAAACTGTTCCTGATTGGACGCTATGACATGCAGCATCCTGCAGCATACCAGGACAATTAGGGCCTCTGATAGTACTAGTGCCTGCAATTGGGCTGTGCCCATACTGGGCAGTGCTGACGTGTACGCTCATGCACACGCTTGCAATCAAATAGTATCTACTGCTCGAGCAAGTGCTGGGTGCTTTGTGTTTAGTGCTTGTACTGATGCTCATGCCTGTAACAGCATGCAGAACTCCACCATCTAATTGCAGCTTTCAGCTTTGCTTGAGGCATACTTTGAGTAGGCTGCAGCGGCCGAAGTCACAGCAGGTGTTCTGCCAATGATGGTGTCCAGTTGGAGGAGGAGGCTCAGGCCATCAGCTGCACTGGACATGCAGGAGTGCGCATAGGGCCCTGCAAGGCATTCTGAGTTTGGGTCTCCAGTGTGGGGATGACATTTCTGAAACAAAACAGACACTTTGGGATTGAAAAGAGCTTTGATGGACGTCCTCACTGAAATTCTCCTCAGATTTGCCAGCTGGCACACTAAAATTTGACCACTGTTTCCTTGAAGGACCCATCTGGGGAATCAATTTCATTTTCATCTAATACCTTACAGTCTGGGGTGCGGAGCCAGCTGTGACTCAATAACATCAAGGCTTCTTCTTGCGAAGTGAATGGACTGAGAGCTGAGTCAGGCAGGTGACAGGTGCTGACAAGCATGCAATACTCCAGTACACTAGGAATTGTATGGACTCAGATGCTGCCCCTTGCATCAACAGGATGCACAGGTGACACAGGACAGTGCTTGACACTTGTAGGCTGACATTCATAGACTGCAGATGCGCACCTGCTATGACTGTAGACTTTCGTGTTTGCTCTGAGCACAGAGCGCCTAATTGTGAGAGCAGGTTGACGACAAGCAATGTCAACTGATGCAGCAGAACTGCAGCTGCTTGGAGTTGGGTCAGGATTGCAGCAAAGGCCATCTCTGTGCTACCAGCTTTGTCATCACCATTTGCAGCCTCTCCAAAAGTCAGCAGTAAAGGGAAAATTTCTTCAACCATCTGCAAATACTCCATTTGTTGGGCAACTGTGAGGTGCAGAAGTCCTTGCCGGCACAAATAGCTGCAACAGTACCTGGTCTCGATGAGAAGCGATTTCTATTTTGAGATAGGCCAGCACATGGGCTACTTTGTTGAGGGCCAAATTCTTCGTGACCAGCATATTGGCCACCATGCCCGTTCCCAGGCCTTGGCGCAACGTCTTTTGAGAGCAGCTTCAAAGCGCAATTGCAGATCAAGTGACGATGGAGTGACCGATGCGTAGCTTTGCACTCAACAGGGAGACTCGACGTGATCTTGCAAGCATCACAACACGGTATCACAGCTGATGGCTGCACACATGACGTGCCTTTGAATGTGTGTGCACCATCATACTGTCAGTTGCGCTCAAAACTCGCACTGGTAGCAGGAGTCCTGACGCAGATCGCCTTCGGTCAACCACGCTGATATGAATGTGCCAAGCTCCGAGACCAATTGCTGCAAGTGATAAATTCCTTGATGCCGAATTTCAACAAATCTACCTTGTGAGGCTTATGTGCATAGCAGATCTTGACACAATATTACTGGAGCTCTATTCTTCAGTCTGGCCGGAAGGCACAAGTGCATGCAGTAGAGGTTGCAGGAGATTGGCATGCAATCACCCTGCTGACTACTAGTTGACTACTAAGGCAATTTGCGGCATTTCACACACTGGACGCTTTTGACAACCAGCATGGTCTGAACTCTGGCTATACCTCCTTCAAATTTGGGTTCTAGAAGGGGCTCCTTCTTAAGTGTCTTGCTTTTCTTTCTTGCTTTCTTTTCCTGCTTTCCTTTCCTGTTTGCCTTCCGAAGCATCTTGCTTTCCAGTCAAGAATGTGTAGCTCCAGCTATGCCCATGCTGGCTGACCAGCTCCTGCACATCAGCATGATTTCATCACCAACATGGCTGGGTATCCCCCTAACAGGGGTGCAGTTCCTACTGTAACTGTTACAGTGGTGTCAGATGCACGATAGCTAATGCAGCAACCATGTTGTGCTTGCAGAAGTACGCATGTACAAACTACTTTGACAGGAGGCACAATCCATGGTCTTGCACTCAGACATCAACACCCGTTAAGCAATGACAAAGAAGTCTCACACACCTCAGATGAGTCAAGAGCATCAGGTGCTGACCACACAGCCAATGTAGTCTTGAGCATGGCTGCAATCAGAGGCTGGTAAGCCACATCTGATCCTGCAGCTGCTGTCTGGACACTGCCCAAGACAGATGGCAGTTTGGCTCTCACATGCATGCTTTGTCCCGCAGTGTGCAAAGCCAGTAGCATGCAGTAGACTGGCTGCAAGACATCTCCATGGTTTGCTACCCCACCAAACAGCGTCTCATGTTTCTGCAGCTGGGCTATGCTGTGTGTCATCTCCAAAAGATCCTGCAATTCCAGACAGTGGCTTCCCCCCCCCCCCAGACAGTTTCTGTTGTCATGCACAAAAGCGCTGTGACTCATGGGAAGAGTAATGCCACAGCAGTACTGTTTAGTCTACGATGTAGACTGGCTACAGGTTCTAGATTGCAAGTCAAACTTGATTGATCCAGTGACGAGTGGGCGCAAGGCTTTAGCAGCAGGTTCTTTGAGAAGCAAAGAGCACATTGATGCAAGCTTCAGTGACCACAGTGTCTCCACTTGTTTACTGACCTGTTCAGCTGCATTTGCCCAAACAACCACCCTCTGTGTAAGATCATGGTCAGTGTTGCGCCGTAAAGCCAGGCGCAGTTGATGGGCTACCAGCTGAGCCAGCAGCAAAGCCTCTTCGTGCTGATTGTCCAGCTCCTTGTCAAACAGTCTGCGCACAAGACCAGGTTCCAGTTGACAGCCTTTTGATGGCAGGTCCCCATTAGGCTGAGGCTCCCCTCCATTGGCTGTGCCTTTTGTTGGCAGGTCCCCTTCAGGCTGAGGCTCCCCTCCATTGGCTGTGCCTTTCGGTGTGATGGGGGCCCCTTGGGGCTGGGTTTGAGGCTGCTGGGGGTATGCAGCTGCAGCACTGCTGCCTGCATGGCTCTGCTGCTTGGATGTGCCTGCCTTCAACAGGCTTGAGCTTTGCGGCCTGTTACATACAAGTATGGGTTGTGCAAAAGACGTTTTGTGCTGAGTGTTATTGTGAAAGACGCAAGCATTTGGGCTGTTATGTAGTCAGGATATGTATTATAAACACGTGCGGCCTCCTGCTACCATGGTACTCGACGCTGTGCTTGCTGTTGCTGTGCTGCCCTTAGGCAGTTTGCACTTGCCTGCCCACTTCATGCATGCTGTGCCAAAAGGCAGAGCAACATTTTCCCTGCTTTGCAATGTTCACCATGCATTGCTGATCCAAAAGCAGCACGCTGAAGATTGCAGATGCAAATGGCAGCCAGGCAAGCAGGTCACTTGAATGCATGAGCAATGAGCAAGCACATGACCACGCAGCCATGTAAACATGACTTTGGCATAATGTCGAGGCTTACGTGCAAGAAGTCCTAGTAGACATGGGGTGCATCACTCATGAAGGAATAGGAAAAGGTAATGCAGACAGAAGCCAACCTGTACAATAGGTCCAGCATGTGCTCTTGCATAGCAGGCAAGTGCATGCAGCAGGATCCCAGAAGGTCAAATGCATGACGCAGCACCAGCTCCACATGGGCTCCACGTGACACCCCCTCATCACCCAGGGCTTGCAGAGCAGCCCCTGCAGCCCCTGAAGCAGCTGCCCTCACCTGTCATCACATCACACAGCATTGCATAAAAAGCCAGTCATCAACAAAACATCATGAACTCACTATGTTGATGCTTGTCTGCAATCGACCTGTATTTGTTTGTTAGCTCGGCCCTGATCTTACAGAAAAGCTGACGCATGCTGTATGCTATGTTTAAATTTGCTATGCTGCTGTTGCCACAGAGCTGCCCTTGACATAACACAAGCTGGCCTGTGTTCTGTTGTGGCTGTCTACCAATTGGTTGTGGCTGTCTACCAATTGGTTGAGGCTGTCTACCAACTGCTTGTGGCTGTCTACCAAATGCTTGTGGCTCTTTACTGAAAGGCTCAACAGACTTGATACAGAGCAGAAGAATGCAACTACACACCTCGCCATCTTCATCTTCCATCATCCTGACAACAATGACCCAGGCCTGGAGGGCAGGGCCAGTCAACCCGGAACAGCCCTGCCAGGGCTGGTGCATCTGGGCCTGACAGCTTAGTAGCCCTGCATGATCATGGCACTGACACTCACACCAGCTGCCGCTGTTGCTGCACCAAGTCTCCATGAATGTCTCATAGCCAGATTGCATACATGATGCAGAGTAAATGCACTTGAGGTGGCATAGACAGGTTGCACACATGATGCAGAGCAAATCCACCTCAGATGGTCTTCATAGAACATTGGGTTATCATTATGCCAAAGATGCACAAATACCACAAATACGACCAATTAGTCTGTTTTCTACGCCAGTGTATCAACATTACTGCCGGTGTCGTCACAAAGCAGCAGCAGCAGCAGCAGCAGCAGCAGCAGGCAGGAAACAGCAGCAGCATTAGGTCAGCTGGCAACTTTGTTACAACTGCACACCTGATGCTTCAAGAGCAACAGCAGCTGCCAAGCGGATGTCATCAAACTGCTGTGCCTGACTGCTTCTGCTGACAAGAGAGATAAAACCATCCACCATCTCATGCAGTGCCTGTTGCAAAGCCCCTTCAGATCCAGCAGGACCACTTGCACCTTCATGGTTTGAAGGTGCTGGATTAGCTGGCTGAGCTGGATCATCGTCTGATCCTCTGACCTCATGCAGCTCCAATCTGGATGATCTGATCTGATCACTTCCTAACCCTGACAGCTGAGTCTGGTGCTGACCTGATGCTGAGGAGTGGGGAAGCATCTGGTGTTGCACTGGGCCCTGTGGTTGGTGTGAATCTTGCCTGATGGGCTGAGATTTAGATGCCTGGGGCTCAGCAGGCATCTGCTGGGTTCTGGCCATGTCTGTCAGTATGGCTGTGACTGGCTGTAGAGCAGCTCCCAGACACTGCAAGCCCCCTCGACTGACAGACGGATGCCGAGTTGTTGTGACCAGTCTGTGGATCTGCTCGTACTCTCGCATAGCGCGCTCAGCATGCACAGCATGTTTGTTGTGGCCATGCACTGTGTGTGTTGCAGCTGCGACCACAGAAGCAGTGGCAGGCTTTGCTGAAGTCTGCCCAGCAGAGGGTGACGTCACAGCAGGTAACGACAGGGCATTGTCATTATGGCAGGTGCTGTTGGCAGCCATGGGCAAGGCTGCCAGCAGTTGTAAGAGGCGTCTGAGGACTTTGTGGTGTCTCTCTGTGAGGAGATGCTGCTTGAGCAGGACTGGTAGCCAATCTGGCAGAGCTTCACCTACACACAGCAACAGACATCAGCTACACACATTGCAGACAAGTCTCAAACAGCAAACAGCAACACACATCAGCTACACACATTGCAGACAAGTGTCACACCACAAACAGCAACACACATCAGCTACACACATTGTAGACAAGTCTGAAACAGCAGACAGCAACACAGATGAGGTCTACATAGACTGCAAGGCATAGGTTCAGCTGCACTTGATGGACTGCCACTTTGAGCTGGGACTAAGCAAACACTCAAAGACAGTCATACGGTACACAGGCCGAACTGCTCAAGCCTTCAGCATGTTCAAAATAGGGTGGACGTTTGAGCTACAAACCATGAATGATGCATATGCTGAAATGCGGCCACGCAAGGCCCATATAGCAGCATATGTGCAACAGCAATAAAAGGGACATACCTGCAGCGTTTCTTCTAACCAATGCTTTCAAGCAAGCAGCACGCACATCGTAGTTGCCAGACTTCAGCGCAATCTGCACTTCGTCCTCCCTCAAGCTACACTGTGTGCCTTGATTGTCAGAAGACATCCTGCCTACCAAATGCCGCTGAAGGTCGTGACCAAAAAACAGAAGAGTCACATTTTTGAGCCACAGAGACATCATGGGATCTGCAGCATCGCTTAAGACAGATTGCAAGCCGCTGCGCTGTGAAGGCTTGTCGTGCTGCTGAACCCCAGCTGACTGTGCGGGAATTAAAGCAGGCTCTATAGGGGTCTGTGCATGGTGCCCACTATGAAGGGGGGCACTGTCATTGTGCCCATCAACATCTGGGCCCTGTGCCCCTGCAGGCTGCCTGTCACCACCCTTGACCTGCCCTTCAAGGCTGGGACCATTTGCCTTTGGAGGCTGCCTTTCACCACTGCCTTGGACTCCGCTATACAAGGTACTGTCTTGCTGTCTGCTGAAGGGTTCTGAGTTCTCAGCAGAGCTGCGCAGAATGGACTGCCAGCAGATCTGTCTGACTTGCTGTGCATATGCCACAATGGTGGGCGTCTCTGCTGCATCAGGCAAGGCAAGAGCCGCAGCAGCAAGCAGTGTGGCCTCATTGCGAATTGGTGCGCATGGGGCTGTCAGCTGCATCAAGTGTGTGCTTGATTGCAAGGCCTGAAGGATAGAGTTCAGCAGGGACAGGGAATCGACTGCTTGTGCATTGATCTCCAGCAGCGCCTTGGCTTGTGACAGGCAGCCATGCACCTGCCAACAGACAGACTTCAGGCATCAGTGGGCATTGTACCAGTGGGCGTCATAACAAGCACAAAGCCAATCCTTGGTGATGCAACAAATCAAAGCCACATGGATGCATTTCCTGGCACAACACATCAGGCATGCATGCCTTCTCTGCAGAGACTCATCCCTGACTCTTATGCATCAGTACACGTCGGCAAGCCTGCAACAAGTGACACAAGCAGAACAACATGGACACCAGACTGATTCAGGCCTTTCAGAGCATGCACCAATGGTGTCCAAAGACGCACCACATTGAGGTCTGGTGCAGGAGATGCAGTTGCGGTGGCCAGCAAGCGCAGCAATGTGGGCGCCAGCTCCTCAGGAGGGGTAAGAGGGGCCAAAGCGGCAGCAGCCAAGTGGCGTACTGCCATCTGACTGGCAGTGGCGCAGCGCTGAACTGCCTCAGTGAAGAGAGCCGGACTCAGGGGGTCGTCTGCCAAGGTGGACTGGTTGTGCAGAGACGGCCTGCAGGAATAAGCATGTTGTTGTAGCAATTTTGTGATGTGTTGAGCGCCTTCTGACTGGCAGTGGCATAGCGTTCAACTGCCTCTGTGAACTGGTTGTGCAAAGTCGGCCTGTAGCAGTAAACATGTTGTTGAAGCAGGTTTGTGATATGTTCCAAGGCCATCTGACTGGCAGTGGCGTAGCATGCAGGTGCCTCTGTGAACAGAGCAGGGCTCAGTGGGTCATCAGCCAAGGTGGACTGGTTGTGCACAGACGGCCTGCAGCAATAAGCAGGTTTGTGCTGTGTTCCAAGGCCATCTGACTGGCAATGACATAGCATTCAACTGCCTCTGTGAACAGAGCTGGACTTAGTGGGTCATCAGCAAGGTGGACTGGTTGTGCAAAGATGGCCTGCAGCAATAAGCATGTTTGTGATGTGTTCCAAGGCTGATCGATCAGGCTGATATCAGCTATTTTAGACTTTTTAGGCCCAGCTGGCCTGCACAAAGAGAAATAGTGTGTACATGTTGAAGCTTGTACACTTGAGGCCTTTGCTTTTGAATTGATTTGTATTTACAGAGTGCATGACCTGCAACCTATGACAGCAGTTCATGGCAGGTCTATTGTTCAGAGTCTATGCCCTGATCCCTGCCCCTAAGTTTACCTTCACTGCACAGAGCACAAGCCAATGAGTCATGAGCCAAGGTCATAGGTGATAACAAACGGGGATGACTGTGACAGGGTTTTAGTCAGCAGAATTGCACCAAACAAGGAAGAGAAAGGCACCTGAGGCGTGACAGGAGGGCCAGGACAGGGGTGAGGCTGGGGTGCACAACAGCAGCCCCCTGCTCCAGCTGGTGGGTGGCAGCTTGCAACTGGGTGAGCAGGAAGTGGTGCAGGCTGGGGTAGCGGTTGAAGAACTCAGCGCCTGTGATGGCTCGCCTTGCAGACTCCCCCTGTCATGCACATTCATGGTTTCACAGTGTGACTGCATATTGACCTTTCAAAATGTAGTTGTGGCTAGTGTTCAAAGGTCAAAGCCTGCGGGCTTCTTGCGTGTTGCACTAGCACAGTTGTACAGCATGAGGCTGTGCCTGTTGGTGTAAGAGTGGCAGCTTGTTGCACTGAACAAGGGGACAGGTAAGGGCTGGAGCATAGGCAAGGGCAAAGGCATAGACAAGTTAAAGGCAAAAGCAAGGGTAAAGGCATGGGCAAGGGCAGCAGCATAGGCAAGGGCAAAAACATGGGCAGAGGCAGGAACAAGAGTAGGGGCAGGATCAAGGGCAGGGGCAGACAGCGAGGGGCAACAAGCAAGGCATAGGCAAGGGCAGATGCACCAATCATGGTCAGGAACCAGGTTGCAAACCTTGACTAGGTTCCTGAAGCCCAGCATACGGATCAGCAGCGCAGTGAAAATGAGGCTGGCTGCATTGCGCACCTCCCATGCACTCCCCCCCATGGCCATTATTGCCACCTGCAGGCCTGTCATGCCACACATGACTGATGAGCTTGATTAGGCACAGCACAGCATTGTTGAGCCCTTGCCCAGCTTTGATTGCCGTGATTGCTGGATGAAGCAACAGCATCATGCAAAGCCAGCAAGCATTCATCTAGCATGTCATACAGCAAAGAGACGTATATGATGTCGTTCCTCTAGGTCTGTATGCATCCTTGCAGGCTTTGACATGCATGAAAGCATCCAGCAAAACAGCAACAGCCTTCAGCATGCACTTAGTTATACAGTGACGCATGCGGTCATGCTTGCATGGTACTTCAAACAACATGTGAGTGTCAAAAGCTGTACCTTCTGCAAAGAAACCAGAGACATCGTTGGCCAGGTTCCTGTCACTGAATGTGAGGCGCAGGGTGTTGATGGCATGTACTCTAGCCCAGGGTTCCTGCTGAGACTCATCACCTGCTACCCTCAGCAGCTCCCTCATACCTACGCAATTACCAAGGTGTATGTCAGAGCTGTGTAGCATTACGGTGCGGGAGCTGGAAGCCCGATGCTGGCATGTCAAGTTGCATCACATTAGTATGCGCATTGATAGACATTGATATGTGCATTGGTATACATTGGTGTGAGCACTGGTAGACATTGGTATATGCATCAGTACACATTGATATGAGCATTGGCATGAGCATGGGTAGATGTTAGTAGACATTGGTACGAGCACTGGTATACATTGGTATATGCATCAGTACACACTGGTATTATACGGTATGAGCATTGGTAGACATTGGTATGAGCATTGGTAGACATTGGTATATTCATGTTAAGGCATTATACCTGTGTAGAGAAGGGTTTTGGGGTGACCAGTGGGCTCAGCAGTGAAGAGAGCCACAAAGGCAGCAGGCAAGCCAGCACTGCGGCGCACGATGTCATCACGGGACTGCCCAGGCCGCTGCATGTGATCCAGCATGTGGGTCAGCCACAGCTGTGGCAGCCTGTTCAGCTCTGGTGAAGCTTCCAACAGAATCCTGCAGCACCAAGCAGCAGTGACAATCTCTTGGCTTATCATGGCAACTTGTAGTACATCACTTGTAGCTTGGAATATTATGGCACGCATGCATTGCTTACAGAACAGCTCAACCGATGGGCATTGATGCACACAAGCAATCAACACAGCAAGCAAGCATTTGCTGCAGAAGAGCTAACAGGGTTCTCACCTTTGCACATGTGCACATGACGGTTACATTTGTAATCACGAGTGCACATGATGGACACATGAGTAGTCACAAGTGCACATGATGGACACATGAGTAGTCACAAGTGCACAAGATGGACACATGGTAGTCACCTTTGCACATGATGGACACTTGAGTAGTCACATGAGTAGTCGCAAGTGCACATGATGGACACATGAGTATTCACAAGTGCACATGATGGACACATGAGTAGTCACAAGTGCGCATGCTGGACACATGAGTAGTCACAAGTGCACATGATGGACACATGAGTAGTCGCAAGTGCACATGAGGGACACACGAGTAGTCACAAGTGCACATGATGGACACATGAGTAGTCACAAGTGCATATGATGGACACATGAATGGTCACAAGTGCACATCTACCAGGTGTGCCTAAGCCTTAGTCCTGTGAGCCAACATGCACTAACATGAGACACTAATTGCACCCAAGAGGTGTGCGCTGACAGGGCTTAAAAGGTACCTGTCAAGAATGATTAGCTAGAACGCCTGTAATTTATTATCACAAGTGCACATGATGGACACATGATGGTTACCTTTGCACAAGCGCAATGAAACCAGCCTGAGTCTTGTCAATGGCGCCGTTGTGCTTCATGGTAGTGAGTATGCGCAGAAAGCAGCTGCCCATGTCTGCTAGCTGCTGAGGCTCCAACATATGCTCTTGGCTATTGTTGCTTCCATGCATTGCTGCAACGCACACACATCTGTACATGATCGCATTGCAAGAGAACATGACACGGAGGAACTTGACATGGAGCCCAGGCTTATGATGATGTCAGCATGGGCTCATGGTTGCTGCTGTTGCTGCATACATGACACGTCTCAGAGCATGACACATGTATAGATTCGATGCTGGCTTTTGCCACAGGCCAGTATCAAGTCAGAGACATCACATGTGGTCTAGACTACTGGGCTTGGCGTCCTGTGATTGCAGTACACACACGTGTAACTTGCCGGGCTACCGCTTTAGGAGGCTCCCGTTATGATTGCTGAAATACGCAAACTTTTCTTTTCACGTGTATTTTGACTTGCTTGTAGATAGGCACTGTGCATGAGCCAAGTACCTGGCAATGGGGCGTATGTGGCAAGGCTGCCCATCAGGAGGGAGACTTCCTTCATGGTCAGCCAGCAGCCAGTCAAGATGACCTGGGCCTGCGGGGCAAGTTTCCCCTCCCCTTCACCCTCCTCTGTAGGAATGTCCTCTGCTTGCGCCTCCATGTCATCAGCATCAACTTCCTCTGCACCTGCAGTCATATGACAAGGCATCATCACACATGTCCCCAACCCACAGCCTTCCCTTCTAGCATCTCTGTTTGCTCTTTCTGTCTGGAAGCTAGGGGAAACAATGCAGTTGGGGCTCTGAGCAAGGCATGTTGATGCAAGACTGGATTGTGAGATAGGCGTGACCAAAGTTCTGGCTTATGATTGTGATTCTCACCTATGTTGCTGTCCTGTGGCTTGGACAAGTGCTCTAGCGCAAGCTCACTTGCCTCTTGAAGCAGCTGCAAAAGGCCCTGCAGCCAGGGCCGCATGACTGCAGCATGCCCCTGGTCCCCAACAGCCCCAGCCCAAGGCACCAGGGGAGCTAGGTAATGAAGTGCCAACAATACTCCATGAGCGAGACTCTGGCGACAAGCATGAAACAGGTCTGCCTGCCCAGCCTTGATGTCAGCCTGCACAGGCGCAAGTCTAGAGTGACAACAAGGCATCAGGGTTTCAGTCTCACAGAAGACTGTCACTGGGGGAAATAAACAAAACACAGCTTTGGATGTAATGTATCAGATCACTGGACACAAGTTGATGGATGACAGTCGTCAGATACCAGTTGCCAGACAGGCATGCTACCAGTACGCCCTTCAGTACACAGTATAAGTGGCAGGTACAGGTAAATCCTCTGAACATCTACATAAGGCTTTCCTATCAATCTGAGCCATTTAACTACCTTCAAAGTCTGAGCTTTCCCAAAAACTACAAAGAAACAGAACAAAGGATGCAATGCTTCTTTCTGTAATCTGACCCCGTTTTGGAAAGACACATTCACAACAGCATGCCTGCCATGTTGTTTTTCACCTGAAGCCAGAGGGACAAGCTGCTGAGCATGATCACAGAAGCTTCGGCGGGGTCATAGTGTCCACCATTGTCAGGCAGCTTGGCTTTGCAGTGGGGGAAAAGCTGGATATGCCATCCAAGTCCCAATACATACTTCTCATACACCATGCACACCAGCCGACTGCCTGCAGATACCGTGTAAAGTGACTGTCAGGGGGTATTTGTGTCTTTGAGACAAAGAATTGGTTGGCACGCCTGGCGAGCAAACAGCAGACTCTTTTGGCTGCAAACGGCCAGCCAAAGAAGGCTGCTTCTGAACAATGGGCTAGCAGATGCAAAAGGATGCCATGTGTTCAGTATTGAGCAAGCATGGTGGCTGACATTGTCAGACATCAAGCACGCTGGCTGATAATGTCAGACATCAAGCACTCAGCTGGCGTCATCAGCAGTAGGCCCACCTGCATCGCTTTCTCGTACTCTAGGGCTGCGCAGTAGGCGGCAAGCCCACTGCAGCTGGGGCAGCAGGGCTTCTGGGGTCTCCAAGCCAGGAAGGGGCGAGGGCAGCTTCATAAGGCATGATACTGCTCCATCCCGCAGCCTGTCCCAGCTGTCCACGGCAGCCCCTAAGAAAAAGGAAAGAAAAGACTATGACTTTTGGCGTCAATTTAATGAGAAGCCAAGTATTATATCGGGCTGCCCAGGACAGCAGCTCCTATGATAATGGCAAAAGCTTTGCATCAAGATTGTGTAAACTGTGACATAGGCCCATGGTGTCTGTAGACTGTTTTTGTGCATTGGATGTTGTGCCTTGCATGCTGTAAGTCAGACATCAAGCACTGTACACTGTACATTGTTCGTGACACATTATGGAAACAGGAGACTAACAGCTACACAAGCGACATGACTGAACCTGGATATGTCACAAGCAGGGATGAGGAAGTTGAGTCCATCAGATGCAGGTACAGCGAGCAGACATGACACTGACTGCATAGCTTACCGAGCAATAGCTTGGTGGTCTGAGGATGGAAGAACCCATCACAGAATGCATTGAAACGTACGGCCCCAAGAACCAACGTGCCAGGGTTGTCAGCCAACGATGCATTTTCATGGCTGCTTGGCTTCGTGTACGACTTGCAGCCAGCATCAGGTGCATTCCACACCTCCAGCAGCGTGTTCAGCAGCAGTATGGCCATGTACTTGCGCTCATAGGGTGCACCAGGGTACAGACAGGCCAGCAGCATCTGTGAAAGCCACTGCAAGAAAGCTTCCTGCCGTTGGACACCTGTGACGACACATGTATAATGCATAACAACAATGAAATAATAACAATAATATCAACAATAATAATAGTATCAATAATAGTGATAGTAAAAATAGTAATAACACCAATAACAACAATAATAATAACAATAATTGCATATGCCTGCAGTGATGCCACGTTTGATGGGCTGCTGTGCGTGTGTGATAATATACCTTCAGACAGCGTTATGGCGTGATCAAGCATTAGTGATGACCTTGTTATGACATCTTGCAGCAGAATCTCATGCAAGATGGCATCAGCGTCTCATGCATCAGTGTCTCATGCAAGCGCAGACAGTCCTCAGTATCACATGCATGGACACATTACAGTAGACTGCCAGGCGACAATGTGCTGCTTAACATACACCTGCACTGATGTAGCCTAGACTGACCCTGAAGCAGACAGACAGCTGCTGAACCTGCTGAGTAGTAAACTACACTCATGAGGCGGACGCATGGCTCCAACAAACAAGCAAGGGAGTGGGTAGCAACAAGCATGCAATCAGACAGAAATAGCAAGGTGTACAACACAATTTTCCCAGGTCAGTTGCAGTCAGACAAGAATGCTGCCACTGCTGCTGCTGCTGCTGCTGCTGCTGCTGCTGCTGCTGCTGCAGCAGCTACAGCTGCTAGCACAAATTATTTGTCAAGCCAAGCACACCTGCTAGATCTTCCTGAGTATGGGCATCAACATTTGGTCCCCGGCCTGTCTTGGGGGCTGCAAGGCGCTGCCTGTTCAGGGCAGCATGCACAGACATGAGCACGCGGCGCAGAAGCTTTGGCAGGAGCCCAGTCCACTTGTTGCGCATGCTGGTGCTGGTGCATCGCATGCCAAGCACCAGTGCTTGCTTGATGATGCCCAGCTCAACATCACCTGCACAACATAATGCCTGATCACTGATAACTCATTTCTTTTGAGTGAGCATGCTTGATGATCTCAACATCATCTGCACAGCATAATGCCTGATCACTCCTGACACATTTTTTGTGAGTGAGCATGCCAAGCAGCAGTGCTTGCTTGCGTGATGATGCACAGTCCATTACTACCAGTATAGCGTCATGCCTGGTTGCTGCGGACACCCGCAGGAGCAACTGGGAGAGTGAACAAGCAAGCATGCAAGCCACTCATAGCAAAGAGCGAAGACGAGGCTCACTTGAATGAGCTAAGGATGAGTGCACAGGTGGGTGGCTACAAAGAAGCATTGAGAAGGGGGGAAGTAAGGGTGGGGCCGAGGGGGGGGGGGGCAGGGGGGAAGGACTATGGGACTGCAAGGGAGCAATTAAGCAAGCAGGTCCGCCATGCAATGAATGCTTTGTTGACAACCACATCAGTAGACTAGACATGGCCTCACCAGGTAGACTGGTTGTTCTAGGGTGGACGCATGCCAGCTGCAAGGCATCCACTTGAAGGGACTCCAGCCGGCTGGCCACAGCACGCTGCAGCAGCCGCTCTGGAATGGTCACGCTGCCTTCGCCGGGCACGCTCACACAACCCAAGTCCTGATACAACCCCATTTGGCGAGCTGTCTTCAGAATTGCAACCAGTGTAGCTACCTGGAGCAGTATTCAATGATGTCTGACGCAGGCTATAATAATAATAATAATTTACAGGCGTTCCAGCTAATCGTTCTTGCCAGGTACCTACTAGGTGTGCCTAAACCCCAGTCCTGTGAGCCAACATGCACTAACATGAGACACTAATTGCACCCAAGGAGTGTGCGCTGACAGGGCGAGTGCCATAGACGCAATTGCGAGGCAGGAAAACCTCTGCCCACTACCCGACACGGAAGCCTGAGAAATCAGCATGTTACCACTGAGGTTTGAACCCGTGACCTGCTGCGTCACATCCTGACACATAGCAGCTTATACCAAAGGACCTCTGGGGGGACGCAGGCTATGTTTTGACTAATTTCAGGCTGATAGAGAAACTTTAGACTGTGAAAACTTTTGTGACAGAATGTAGACTGTGGCATGACTGGGTCCGGTGTGCATGAGTTGGATTTGAGATCAGGAACACGTTTTCTTGCAAGCACAGTGTGCAAGCACTCAGGGTCAAGTCAGGCGTTACTGGGGTAAAATTGCCAAGAGTTTCATCTCCCGAATTTCGTATGATCAGCAAGCATATCTGAGCACACGATGTGTCTGTGCAGCAACAGGGGTTGCCACCAGCTGGCAGCTTGAACAGCAGCAGACAAGCTCGTATGTGTGCAAGCTGGATATGATGCACACAGTACACAAGCAAGCAGTCACAGCACTGTTTGCCGCATACAATCTTTTGTTTTGCTGTGTCCACCTTCTTATCGTACAAACAGAACTTCACCAAGGAAATTTACCATACACAGACCGGCACACTGCTGCCAACACATCTTTCCATGTTTCCAGAGGTGACCAACCAGAGCCCTGAACTGTCACCTTTTGTACAACAGAGACAAAGTACCAAGAAGCTTTCCTACAATCACAGACCAGCACGTCGCTGCAACACCCCTCACGACGTTCTCACAGGCAACCTGACATGCTCCTGGAGCACAAAAGCAAGGAAAGACTACACCTTTTGGCATTGATTTACTGAGAAGCCAGAAATTATATTGGGTGCTGGGGTATGATCAGCAGACCTACCTGAGCATCAGTTGCCGCCAGCTGTCCTGGCTGCGGCTGCAGGACCTGTTGCAGCAGGGGCAGGACGCTTGCCTGGTCCAGCCCCAGAGGCACTGGAACAGCATACCAGGAGACTCTGTGCCTCAGATGGGTGTCAGGTGAGCTGAGACCCTCTAGCAATACAGGGATCCAGAGCTGCCTCCAAGCGTTCAACCCCTCTGTCTGGCTGCCTGTTGACATGCCATACTGCTGAGTAAGCTTGCAGGGGGATGCATGGACAGACAGCATGCTTGACTGGAACTACATACAGCTATGAGTGCCATTAGACACTGCATGTAGGGGAGAGATAAGCGCATACAACAGGGCAGAGATAAGCAGATTCGACCAGCCAGAGGTGAGTATATATGATAGAGCAGAGACAAGCATATGTGACAGGGCGATTGTGATAGTAAGGTCTACAACAGCTTGCTGCCCTGTTTGTCTCTGATGTACTGCCACAGTGAGGCTGCCTTATCAAGTTCACAAAGGTCATGCCACACATGCGTATGAACATACTGATAAGGTCAAGGGTCAAGGGTCAAGTATAAAAGACAACATATATATATGTATGTGGCACAGCATAGCACGTCTGTAGCGCATTATGCTGATGTGGGCACAATGTGCCACATTGTGATTGCACTGCCTGACCTGTGGCCTTGACCAGGTCATCCTTGAGGTGCAGCAGCAGCTGATGCAGCAGGGTGGCAGCAGCAGAGCCCACAGCATCGTCTTGCATGCCCTTCAGGGTCTGCATCACCACCAACCCTTTCTAATAATAATAATAATAATAATAATGATGATGATAATAACAATAATAATAATAATAATAATAATAACAAGGCTTTCCAGCTCATGATGAGCTGGGTACGAGCGGGACACGTCTTGTCTCTCCAGAGCGGTCTGTCTTGTGACTGCACTGGCACGCTGGGAGGCAAGTAGACAGGCTGGCAGGCAAGCAGGTAGAGTCAGGCAGGCAGGCTTCAGCAGCATGAGCTCGCTCTGTTTCCACATTTAGTAATGTGTACACTGCTTGGTACCTGGTAGTAGTGAAGATAACAGCCATGATAGTGATAAGGGCAACAATGATGGTAGCAATGACAATACTGATATTTGCAATGCTCAATACATGCTTTCAGCAAAACAAAACTCAACACAGGCAGTCTTGCACGACAGGCTACAGAGTTGACACAGAGCAAATCGAATTCAGCATGAAGGTGTGTTATGGTGATGTGACGCCAGCAGGGGCACGTCATGGAGGGCATATACCTGTTTCAGCAGATCAGACTGCATGGACAGCATCTGGCTGGCTCCTACCCGGCGCACTAAAGCAGCCAAGGGAATGTACCTGCCTTTGCGGTGTGACCCTACGGCGCCAAGATGGTAAATCCTGATCAGGCAATGGTATGGCTGGCTTACTGCCAGGAATGACATTGATGACAGCAGCATAGACTGGCTGCAAAATATGCAAACAATGGCTTGCATATCTAGGAAATGCACTTCAGACACGCAACAAGGACAAGAAAAGCACAACACAGCGGCAGCAGCAGTCAAGCAAATGACCTCTGCCCAACAGTGAACAACAGCAGAAAAGTTGCAGGGCTTTCCGTGATATGTGTCAACAATATGAAGGAAGTAAGTCAGCACATTCAGCAACAAGACATAATCTGCATGGTACTGCAATTTCTGTTGCAGCTCACCGATTGCTAGCAGAGTTGCTGCGATGGAATGCAGGAAGCTCTGATTGTCAGCTGCAGCTGCCTGTGTGTGAGCTTCCAGCTGGCTCTGCAGCTCCAGAATGTCGAGCAGAGCCTCAAAGGCTGCTTGCACCTGCCGGATTGTCTGAATCAATGAGTCCTGCACCAGATTTGCAGCCATGAAATGGCCGCTGCTTTGACCAGGCCTTGTATTGGCCAGAGGGACACTTGCTGAGATTCAGGTGAATGAGTCATCACCACTATGAGAATGCAACAGCAGCATCTGTTTGTGTGTCTGTGACCCAGCACCAGCAGAGGTCTTGATCAGAGTCACAGTGGTGTGCATGTGATGAGCTCATCACGATCCTTAAAACTTCTGCTCCTTACCTCAAAGTTTGCCCAAATGAGCTGCATGATCTCTGCTCTCATGGCCTCAGAAACCATCGGCACTCCAACAGCAGATGCAACTTCCTCTGTTGTGCTATCAGCAGCCTGTGATGCTGTGGCATTATCATCAGTGCCTAGTGTCACAGCCAGAATGGGCATGCTGGATGTTTCCTCTGCAGAAGCTTTATGAGGACGATCTGGTGTATCTGGTAGCCTGCCCGATTTTGTTGGCTGGGGTGGTACGCCCTGCTTGGTGAGGAGTGCCTGTTGAGCCTGCAGAAAGAGTGTATGTAATGGGGTTTGGTGGTGGTGGTAAAGGTGGTGGTGGTAATGGCCGAGAGAGGCCAATTTCTGGAGCAAGTCATGCAGCAGAATGGTCAACATCTGTATATGTGATAAGTCGACTTTGTGTGTGTGTGTCTGTATCCGTATGAATTATGGCAACATCTAGCATGAGCTCTAAGCTGACCCCTTTCTGGGTGACATACAGGCGCATGCAGTATGGAGATGACACATTGGCAATCCAAGCATGGGAAAGATGCATTCATGCATGGCTCGAAGACTTGCTCGCCACAAAAACGAGCCCAAGTTATGGCTGCTGAAACCATCGATTGAGAGCAGCCTGCATGTCTTTTAGCCCCGTTATTCCACTGACATCTATGCAACGCAAGCTGAAACCCATTTCACAAATGCGTGATGCACAAGATTGAACTACACATGCGACTTCCAGTCACAACATGAGTCTCTCATCTGAAACCTGGTCTCACCTGAAGGCATTGCTTGATTCTGTCCAAACAGTAGGCCAGAGCAGACACTGCGTGAAACTTGTGATGGGCATCAGTGGACTGCTGGACAGCAGCACAGCATGCTGGCAAAGCTCCATCTGACAGCAACAGCCAGGGATTGCTTGCTTCCTGTCGCTTGCTGGATGCCCTTGAAGCGTCATCTTGCTGAGCCTCTGATGATCCTTGCTGAGCCTCTGATGATCCTGGCTCCTGAAGCTCCCCTGATGCACTGCCCATGTGCTGAACACCTGATGATCCAAGATCCCCCTGCCTGCTTGACGAGGCGCCCTGCTGTGGTAGACTGACAGGAGTAGGGTCTGAGTGTGTGTCTGAGCCTGGTGTGCGTGACAGCTGTTGCAGCTGGGCACACAGGAGGTCTTGAGGGAGCGCTTGCAGCAGACCCTTCATGGCACACACGCGCCCATAGAAAGAGAACTGCTTCATCTCTTGGGGCAATGAGGTGTTGCGCTGTGCCAGATGCTGCGCCACAATTCCTGGTTCCTCAGCTGCAAGGAAACACTCCTTGGTGTTACTGACCATTGCATGTCAAGGATACCAACAGAAACGGCCTGAACAGAACTGAGTATTGAAAACTCTTGCATAGACACTAGCTATGCAGCATTTCAAGACAAGTACTAACTTGTCAAGGCAGCACAAAACAAGAACCATGTGAACATAGCAATGCAGCATCAGCAAGTCCGGCAGCACTTGACTGACCACTGCACTTGCCGATCCAGTACTGTGCAACAGAATGATGTGCAGAGCGAGCTCACCTGAAGCACCCAAAGCAGCAAATTGGACAGCAAAGTCTGGTGGTAGGAACAGGCCAGAAGCCAGGTCTGTTGCACTGACTGATGGGGGCACCCCCGGAAGCACTGCGGCTGCATACAAGGTGACAGCAGCAGATGACATTGCCTCCCGCGCCAATGCTGAGCCCTGGCAATCATGCCAAAGAAGGTCAGATTAGCATCAGATGCCTGATCTGATGGCAGGCAAGTTGCTAGCGTGTGTTTGACTGTTTTCTACTTCTGCAGCTAAAAGGAGGAAACACAACAAGGTTCCTGTCCACCTATGCCAGCTACAGAAAGGTTTTGTGTCTGCTTTCATACCATCCACAACGGTGATCTGCAATGCACTTAAGTGGACAACCTCCATGCAAACCTTGTGTGACTGCACCAAGCTGCACCTTGACTCTCACTACGCAGTTTATTTGACCTTGCTGGCACTGCTTTCTCACGCTGAAGGTAGAAGCAGCACAGTGGTGCAATGTAAGGCAATGCATTTCCTTTGTCTGCTCCCATACTGCCCACAATATTAATGGCAACCCTACAAAAGTTGTGAGATTACGGATGCAAACTGTGTCTGTACCTTCAGGGAGGTGACCATGGCCTCTGCAGCTGCACATATAGCATCATGCCCATCAGCACCAGCCTCTGCCATAAAGCTGCCATGCGTGTGCAGCAGGCAGTAGATGGCAGCGATGGCGTCTTGAGCGCTGTGCATGACTGATGGTGGAATGTGAGCACCTTCAGACGCCGCCCTGATGATGTCATGCATGCTGTCTGACAGACACTGGGTGACGGCAATGGAACAGTCCCTGCATGAAAGCCACATCATGATCACCATATGTGAAGGACACTGGATGGATGTTATGGGGGTGCTACACATGTATGTGTCAGCACTCATATGTCAATGTTGGAGTGCAACATGGCAGCAGAACAATTTGCGGTGTGAGAGCAGATGCATACAGCAATAGGACGATACAGCAGACATGCTTGAGAGTGTTTTGGGGATTGGGCATTGCTTCAGTATCAAAGTTTTTGGTTTGTGTTTGAGCCTCAGCGGCGGAGCCTCAGCAACAGTATATGACTCATCATTGCAAAGCCCAGCAAGATTGTATCAACAAGCTGGCGACCTGAGCTTGTGTGTGCATGCAGAACATTAGCCGCATGCAGAAGTGGCATCAGTCTGACCAGAACAAGATCAGCAAGTGCTGCTGCCTGATAGCGTCTGCAAGTGCCTGGTCATGTATGCATTTGATCAAGCAGTGCAAAATGAGCTGAACTTGCCTGAGAGGCAGTTGAAGAGGCTTAAACTCCAGTAACGACAACAGGGGTTCAGCAAATGCAATTGGCTGCATTTCTGGCCCCTTGCAGTTGCTTGCTGCCACTGCTTTGTGGGCTCTTGCAACCAGCAAAGGAGGGACAGCTGCAAATTTGTGCGCTGGCAAGCTTCGACACCAGGACAAGACTTGCCGATGAAGCGGTCTGGAATTGGCAAAGAACAGCAGGTCCAATATAAGAGCAAGAGCAACCTCAAAGTCACTGCTGTCATCCTGCTGACGACTGTAAGGTAATGTCGACACAGAGCCACAAATTTTCTGCGTAAAACGAAGGTGTTCAGTTAGGCGTGACTATTGCAGTGATACAAGCAGCTGAACGGCATGACCTCACCTTTAGAGCGTCCAACTCGACATAAGAGTTCTGTAAAGTGCAAAAGTCGTTTAAGGCGGCAGCAACTGCCTTCAGACCTGCTGTACCTGTGCCTGACGCGATGCTGTTCAGCTGCACCGAATTGAATAGTCGTCATGACGCGCACAGCATTTCATTACATTGAGCCCTTCCAGCAAGCACACCGGGCACGGACCTTTCGTGTATACGACGTAGTGATGCGGGTGCCGGTCGCCGACCACTGTGCCTTCTGCTGTTGCTTGTGAAATTTGGAAGACATTATTGAAATGATCACTCACGAACTTGCATGGGCCGCAAAAGCGTGCGCGAAACCCCTCAACCCCGAGGAATCGCTGCTATCGGGTCGGAGCCGCACCTGTCAAAGCGTGCTGTTCGTCTTTCTTTTAGTCACCACTTTAAATGTCGTCAGATTATTACAACATACGTTTGCATGCACTGGCGTTCTTACGCGCGACTCGAGAAAGCACGGACAATCGCCATATTGCGCCAGTCTACACCTCGACATCTTGTGATTATTGCAGCCAAAGTCACCGGACTATGGCGCCAAGTCAGCAGACACAAATACAGGTTACACACTTCAGCAAATTGCCACAACTGGATGGCATGGAAGTCATCAAGGGGGATGTACCGAGCCCCGGCGAAGGCGAAGTACTGTGCCAGATTTTCATCCGTCCAGTGAATCCAACTGACATTCATGCCGTGCAAGGCCTCAGGCCCCTCGGTCCACACCATACGCCGCACATCGCTGGTGGTGAAGGTGAGCAAGCGACGTCGACTCATATTGACACAGCGCTTTGCTCACATGATTCTGCTATGCGTTAAGGCACTTGGTACGCGACATCGAGCGAGCCTCTCCCAAAGCTAGTGATGCTAATTTGTCACAGCAAATGATTCAGGGACTCGTTGAGACAAGCCCATAAGTTGCTTGCAGGTGTGGCCAAGGTTGTGAAACTGGGAAAAGGTGTCAAAAGTTTGACAGAAGGGCAAAGGGTCGTGGGAGTCCCATGGACTGGACTGTATGGTACCTGGCAGCAATATCGTGTGATGCCAGCAGAAAGCCTGGTGACTGCTTGAGTGCATGCGGTGAGTAATCCGTTGATGCCACCCAGTAGAGTCAATTCTTCTGATGCCTGCTGCAGATGCCAATGTCGGATAAGTTGTCAGACAAGGTGGCGGCACAGTTCTGGGTAGGATGCCTCTCTCAATCTTGAACGTCAAATCATGCAGAAAGCTTAGACAAGATGTGCACCATGCTCCCCTAGCTTCAAGATCTGCTTTCCTCCGCTTTTTACCACTGCTTCAGACCACTCCTCAGCAATCCAAGCTTCTTGCAGCTGTATGTCACCATTGTGGATGTGAAGCAAGTCTTGCTGCATGCGACCTGAGCCAATGGGCTCTGCATGTCCAGAGCACTCGCTGCAGCAGCTGTTCATAAGTTTTTTGTGCCTGGCAGGTCAACCCAATGACTGCAAAGGGTCTTGTAGACACCAGCAGGCCGCCTGAGGGTGAGTACATGATCCAGACTGCAGCGGGCTCCACTCTTGGCCGCATGATCACATCTCTTGCAAAGCACCTGGGCATCAACATCATTGATGTTGTCAGAAGAAGTGCGCAAAAGGAAGAGCTGGAGAAACTTGGGTAGGACTTGGGTTTGCTCTTGTCTTGATTGCTTGTACAGTGTCGTGGCACAGCAGTGGCTCCTTCGGTGCTTACATGGCAAACCAAAGAAGATTGTTGTCTGCTAGGAATGCGGCTGGTCACTGCATTGTGGTGTGTTCTAGATGACATCATTACAAGCTTAAGCCACTTATAGAGCATGAATGGCATGGGATGTGTGTACAGGGCTGCAGCAGTGATTGCAACAGACAAGGAGGACCTGGTTGAGCGCGTCAAGGAAATCACAGGTGCACATTACTCTTTGCGCAAAGGCTAAAATCAACTGCGTACTCAACAAGGTGGCACCTCAAGCACCTGAGTTGTGCAGAAAGTCCACGGCTCCACCTTCTGGCTGTTTGAGTATAAACTCTGTGACTATACTGGAATGCTGTTTGCTCCATGTATTGCACATGGTATGATGTTTGGTCTGGTTTAAAGAGCTCGCTGCATCTCCCTGCACTTGGCATTTGCAGCTTTCATGTGTGCTTTCACTGCATCATGGTAGTGCGGCAAGCATCAGGCCTTTCTGCTGGCTACTGTGCAATGGAGATGGGCAGGTGCTTGTGGCAATTCACCCTCACTTGCACGCATGCGTGAGCGTGACATCTGATGGTAGCTCAATCTGGCCCCAGCCTTGTTGAAGGTTCTGACCCAACCAAATGTGATGTTCAATGGTATCGTTCAGATCCTTGTGGTGAGATGTATCACATACATGGGATGCATTGCATGTGGTACGTATGCTTCTGCATACAGGTGGCAAAGGAGCCTACGCAGCAATTGATGCTGTCAGTGGTGAAATGACTAAAAAACTCGCAATGGCACTGCGCGACGGTGGCACTGTGTACGTGTATGGAGCACTTTCTGGTGACCCAATACAAGTTGACACACTTGATACGCTGTACAAGTACAAGAAAGTAGAGGTATGGTACCATTCCACTTCAGCTTTGTGTTGTACCCATTGAGCGTTGTAGGCCTGCTGGAAAGATCAAAAGGCAAGGCTAATGCTTGGCTTGACAACAAGTCATCTGCAAGTAGAGACTGCATAGATGCAGCAGCATGAACTAGGCATAACATGTCAGTCTTCTGCATATCAGTGCTAGGCTGCCCAGTCTCTGGTTATTGACTTGCAGTCCCCACTGTTCAGATGCATGTGCTTGACTGAGCCTTGATCAAGGCATGAGTCAGCTATCAACAATTTGAGTATCATGACTCAACTATGACCAGCAATGAAAACCCTACACCGCAAAGACTGGTACCACAGAGCATACTTGAATGTATTGTTGGGGATTGGGTTTCATGTGCAAGCAGGGTTGGCTGTTGGGGACTTGGCTGGGTGGACTCAAAGATTTGAAGGCAACCATTCAGGAGGTCCATGGCTACCTGGAAGATGAGGTCATTGTCCCTGAGTCAGGTGGCCGCCCTCATGCCTCTCCCTTCTTTGCCTTTGCCTTTGCCTTTGCCTTTGCCTTTGCCTTTGCCTTTGCCTTTGCCTTCTCTGCCTGTGCATGTGCCTTCAAAGCCAACTTTGCCTTGGCTTTGGTTCTTGCCTTTGCCTCTGTACGAGTGCCTGGCCAGCTTTACAACCTGGGCTTGTGTTTGCATGTCTAGTGTGGGCTTCATAAAGTCAGGAATCAGGACGTGTTCTTGCTTTATGCGCCTTCAGGGAGCCAAGAGCCATCTGCAGGGCACAGCCAGCTCGCGTTTGTTGGACACAGTTTGATTATTTGTTGAGCATGGTCAGCTACCGTTCAGTTCTGCTGATGTTGTATGCTTCAACGGACTGCAGGCATGAAGACTCTCAACCCTCTCCCTGTGAGGATCCCCTGGTCTCCCATTTGCTGTTTCTGTTCTGCAATGGTTGATCAAGCTGTGTTGCTTGGCAGGTGACAGCTTCCCTCTGGAGAAGGTTCATGAGGCAATCCTTGAGACTGAGAAGACAGGCCGCAAGGGGAAAGTGTTCCTTGAAGGCTGATTTGGCATTGTTTTTTGCATTCTTTCAATATCACAGGCATTCATCTCGGAGTCCAACAGTGTACACAGCACTGTACATGTCTTGCAATGCTTCTGCATGCCCATTCCGTGTTTTGTCTGTGGCTTCTCACTCAACTTTACAAGTTTCGCATTGCAGGAGAGTGTGTCCTGAGTATGTAGTTCAAATCAATCCTGGTTTTACTGTAAACAGTGCATTATGCGCAATGTATAGAAAAGTTTGACCTGACACAGCCTTGCTTGTTACAGTGCTTGGTTTGCCAAGGTGCATTTCATGAATTTGATGTAGTGATGACTTTCACAATGATTGAGTACTTCTGGGCAGGACATGCCATGATGTCCTGCATGCTTGGACAAAGCCTGACACTGCCTTTGTGTAACACCATACCAAAGAAAGTTTCATTTAATGCCTGCATTACTGTGCCTATCAATCTCATCATTGTCATCAAAGGGCTCAGCTTAGAGCCTGCACTTTCTGGCCATGCATGGATGGTACAGCACAGGCTGGCATTCTTTGACATTCCACCTTCTTCTGCCTCGAGTCCTTTGTGTATACATCATAGCAACAGCAGCCTGGGCATGAACTACTTGTTCTTGCTGCTGACAAGATTTTCATTGGACCTTGCCAGACCCAGAGCCTGTAGAAAGAAACGTAAAGTCGGCATCCAACACCACACACACATCCACACGCCATTTTGCATAACCGTCACATCAATACACCATCTGCCAAGATCAAACTATGCCAACTGCAGCACATGCACGATCTGGGGCATGCAGCAGACCATCGTACAATCAGCTGTTGGTCACATTTGATGACTTTCCATTCAAGCACATATTTTGCATGTAAATAATATGAATGACATGTTCAGAAACACATCAAGCTGTGTGAAAACCCTACACTGCAAGGCTGTAACAGCTGTAGCTTCAAGGTGTTGTATCACCTGCTTGTATTGCTGCAGCTGTTGAGCACGCTCCTGTTGTTTCTGCTTGGCTTTGCGCTCTTCTTGTAGCTTGCTGACCAGCCAGATGTCCTCTAGGTTGTCCACCACTGGCACATCAGGATGTGCCTGAACAGTAGACAGCTTGACAAGCATGCACACCATGCGGCCTCCACCGGTGTTCAAGGCAAAGTAAGGTGTTGAATGCAAACAACTGTGCATTGTGTTGCACAGAAAGCAAGTCTGGTATTGGGGGGTTACAGCATAGGAAGATATGTGCACTGCAGACTAAATCATTGTTTGTATCATTGTCCACGCATAATGTCCACCATTCTTGTCAATGGAACCAAGTCATGGCCATCTTGCTTGAAACTAGTGCTGTTGTTTGTGGACTACTTGCAGCAAAAGCCAGCTCCAGAAACAGACAGCAGGAGAAAGCAGTTAGCAATTGGATTACCAGAAGGTACTTGTCCTCAGAGCTTTGGGATTGCTTCTTGTCATCATCCCAACCATCCATGCTTCCATCAACAGCATACTCAGCTGCTGCAATGCCCTCCCAAGCTTTCACCTGATCTACAAGCGGTCGGCAGACATCTTCCACAGCATTTGACTGCTGTAACTTGTGTGTCTTGCCTTTGCCTGCTGCTGTGTCACTGGGTTCTGAAACCTGCAGGTTCAGGCACAGCATACAGTGTGAAGCTTGACAGCACATCAAGGCTTGAGTCACCAGGCTAGACATGCAGATTGCCGACAGCACATCAGACTGGTATGACCCACACTAATGCGACTAGCGTTCATTCCTTGCGAGTATATAGGGCAGTCTAAAGCAAGCTTATAGTCTGCGCTAATATAGCCTCGACTCGCCACAGTATTCTGCCAGACCAGCATCTTGACCAAGCAGAGTTCAACCAGGATTGTGTATTGAGCTGTGCAAATAGGCAGCCACGAGTGTGCAGGAGCAACAGGACAACAAGAGCAAAGAAGACAAGCAAGAACAAAAAGAGACTGGGACATCAGGTGCAAACAAGACAGGCAAAAGGACAGCAAGAGGAAAAAAAGACAAGCAAGAACAAAGGGAGACCAGGACAGCAGGTGCACACAAGACAGGCATAGCCATGAGGGCAGGGTACCGTGACAGAGAAGGGGCTGCCAGAAACGTGTATGCCTTGAGATGTAACTTCCAGGCGGTAGAAGTCTGATCTGTCAGGAGTGTATGTGCAGCTATAGCGCCCGTCATCAGTGGGAGTGACAGAGACTGCGCATGTGAAGGGCATGCAGCTGAGCTCGACCATCACCGGCATCTGACTTGCCAGATCACCATCACACCTGCTCAGATGAGTCAAAGATGTGAGTCAGCTTGCTGCATGGACATAGCACCTGCCTGAGCACAGCAGCTGCAGTGATGCATGTGTATGTGGATCTTTGCAGTGTGCGGCCACAAGGGTCATGTCATGACAGTAAGAGTGTATTTGCAGCATGCTTGCTTTAGGCACCACCAGCAGAGTTCTGGCAGGACGTTTTTGTGCAATACCAGATTTATTTTACATACGCTGGCCATTGTCCAGATGATCAGCTCAAGGGGAAGGCATGCATTGCATCTGTTGAGTAAAAGCCAAGCACTGACAGCAGAATCTGGGTAGCAACACTTTCACTCCTCAGTATCAAACAAGTAGTGTAAAGAAGCAGTGTATGGTAAGCTCAAGCAGCACCTGTTGCCAAATTGGTCTCGGCATTCGATGATGAACTCAGCTAGCTCTCCTATTGTACTGTGTATACGGCCAGGGCCGATGACAGTGCACTTGCGTGGTACTGGCTGCACAGGCAGCACCCTGACACTGTATGGTGACTCTGCAACACGCTCCAGCCCACCTGTCGTCCATCCATCAATCCACGAATCAATCCATGAATAAATCAATAAATCAATAACTCAATAAATCAGTCAACCAGTCAATCAATCAATCAACCAATCACTGAGTCGATCAATGAATTAATCAATCAAATGTCCATCCAGCAACAAGAATATCTCAAGGCTTTGTAGTCCAGTCCAGGTCGTCAGAACTCAGCAGACGCAACATCTGCTGTCTTACCTATAGTGCGTCATGCATGCTAGTGTGAGTCATGCTAGTATGAGTCATCACACTAGCATGCAGTCTGAGTCACGCAACATCTGCTGTCTTACCTATAGTGATGTGCAGGTCATGCATGCCAGCTGCAGTGCAGCAGTATGTCACCAGGTAGGTCCCATCCTCTTTGTCTTCAAGCCTAGCATGTGTGATGACACCAGCAGGACCCACCAAATGAGCCATGAAATTGTCACCACCACTCAGACGCTTGTTCTTCAGCTCATCATATGCCTGTAAGCATGCATGACCAGGTGCTATGCCACAGCTGCCTTAGGGAACGAATCTTGCAGCAGACATTCAGCTGTTGATACGCAGGCACCTGGTTGCACGTCAACATGCAGAGGCATTGCAGCCATTGGTTCAAGTGTACTAGCATTGGGATTGCTGACATGCTGGATGCATTGCAACAATCAGCTGACAGTGGCACAGTTTCATGTCGCAAAGTCTACTAGAGACTGGATGAAGCTGCATGATGTTTGTGAATGCATAACAAGAAATCACCTGGATGACAAACGAGGCAGTCTGTCCTGCGAGGGCTTTTGTGAGGCCTGGCCCTAACACCCTGGTCAGGGCTGGTTCAGCTGCTGACTGCAGCCATGCATCTTCTTCCCACTCCCCTCTGAATCTGGTGCCATCAGCAAACAAGCATGTGCCTTGCCCATGTCGCTTATCATCCCTCCATTGGCCTGCAGCAGAATGTTTTGAAGATCAGCAACATGCTACTGTAATCTGTTGATGTAACAAGGACAGTGCACAGTCATGTGTACTCAGACTTGGGTCATTATACCATCTCTCACCGCATCAAAGGGAACTCCTGCGCAAAACAAGGGGTTTGAAAGGGGTTGGGAAATACTGGGCATTGTATCAAACGCTGTTGTGTTGGAATATCACCATGCTTTGCACCTTTTCAAGGTCAGGTCAAGTATTGCTGGCATATGCCTTCCTCTGTGGCCCATATTTTACTTTGAAGCAGAGCAGCGCATACAGTTCTGCTGCAGCCTTGCATGCAAAGTGCCCATCACGTCTTGTGTAGGCACACGTCAACTTCATCTGACCCTTGTTGAGCCTAGAGCACTGCCAACAGTGAAGAACCCCAGACTTTATTTAGTTAACATTCAAAGGAAAACCAGTTTGACTGAGCACATGCTGCGTCCTTGTTGCACAGCGCTGACACACAGAGCCTGTACAAGTGTATGAAAGCACAAAAGCATGCGTGCCTTTGTACTTGTCCCCTGAAGCATAGATGCAGCCTCCCTGCCCATGCCGCACATCTTCTTCCCACTGACCCTCATACTGGTCCCCAGAGGCATACATGCATCTGCCCTGGCCATGACGTTTGCCAGCCTGCCAGCCCCCAACATACTTGCTGCCATCAGGCATCCTGCACATCCCTGCATGCACGCATGATACTTCTGCCAAGAATGTATCGGCCTGAAACCTTGATGGATTGGTTCTGAGAGTAGTCGTTAGCCAAGATGTGTCTGCACACTTGCTGCCTTTGTGAGATGCTCGGCATTTCATCAGTTGCAGAGTTCAAGCTGACTTGCAGACTGATGCTAGACACTGCCTATGTGAATGCTGAGGTGGGCAGTGACGGGTGGCAGAGGGGGAGTCAAGTTGGGGGGATCACTGGGGTTTGGGAGGGTTAGCAGAGTGAAAGACTGTACCATGGCCATGAGGCTGGTCATCAAGCCACTGGCCAGAATACTGGTACCCATCTCCCCTGCTCACCTTGCCCTGCCCGCATCTGCAGCACAACACACACATGGCTTTGTGTTCTGAACAAAATCTGGCTCACCAGATGTGCAAGTGTGAGAGCTGTATATGCTCAATCTGTGCGGCAGACGTGATGTCATGAGGTGCCTGCAGAGAAACGTTGCAAGATCTTGGTTGGTCTTGAGTAAACAAGTTGGCAGCGGCAAGGGCAAGGGTAGGGGCAAGAGCAGGAGCATTGGCAAGGGCAGGAGCATAGGCAAGGGCAGCAGCATAGGCATGGGCAAGGGCATGGGCAAGGGCAAGGGCAAGAGCAAGGGCAAGATTTGGCTGTAGGCAGCATCTGGCATACCTGACGCCAGCTTCCCATTGGCCATCATATGCGGCACCATCAGCTGTGACACACTGTCCATGGCCCTGCTCAAGCCCTTCCTCCCATTGCCCTGTTACAATCATAGCTGCACCTCTCACACCGCCCATACAATGTTGTCACATGCTGTATGCCGGCAAAAGTCATTTGACACACTTGCGCACAGATGTGTCAACACTCAGAAATGTCAAGAAAGAAAGCAATGTGACACATTTCCCTGGTAAGGTATTTTTGCATGCTGTCGCATACGCTGGCAGAAGCATCTGTGAAGACATCTGTTTAGAGACATGTTGCTGCGCTGTCCAGCTGTGGCTCTGATGGAGGCTACATTTGTGAGTGGGGTCATAACTCAAAAAGCACCGCAGCATGCACAGCAGGTCTGCCAAGCTGTACAGCCACTATGCCTTGTCTGCTGGCATCTAGAGTTCATGCCTTGCTGCTTTCTACGGGTTGTCAAAAGCATTGCACTAGTGACTCATGGCTGCATTGCTGCTGTTGACTGATCCAAGTGCGCCGACGAGTATTTGCTGCTTTGCTGCACTTGCCGCTCATGGCTACAGTGCAGGGATGCTGCATGGCTGCACAAGCTCATTGTCTTACCCATGTACTTTCTGACACCAGTCTGATGGACAGTCCCAAAGCCATGCCACAGCATGCCTTTGAACTGCCCTTCATATTCAGTCTTCCCATCAGCAGAGTACCATTTGCCCTTCTGCGGCTTCCCTAGATGCCAGCTGCATTCATAGTATGACTTGTCTGTGAGTGTGAGCCTGCCCTGCCCTTCCATGGTGTCAGCTGCCCACTCGCCTTCGTACCAGTCCTTGTTGCTGAAGGTGTGTCTGCCCCAGCCTGAGCGCTGGTCCTGATTCCATTCTCCTGTGTAATCTGCACCATCCTCATATGTGCATGTGCCCTCCCTGTGTGCAGCAAGTCACATTAATCAATCAATCAATCTATCTATTAATCAATCATCACTCAATCACTCATCAATCAATCGATCGATCGATCAATCAATCAATCAATCCATCCATCCTACTAATGGTCAGCAAGGGCAGAACAGTCAGGTATGTCATCAGGCAAGATATGACAGCAGGAGGGTAATCTGTGGCGCTATCTTGCAGTACATAATCTCATCTGCTTAGCACAGTCTAAGCGACTCAGTGACTCTCACAAACCCATGAGTCTTGTCATCTTTCCATTCTCCATCGTAGCATACTGGCTTGGGCTGCTCGCCGGCTTCTGTTGACTTTTGTCTGTCGAAAACTGCATGACCTGCGCCATCACGCTTGCCATAGCGCCACCTTCCAGTGTAGACGTCCCCGCTGGCACAGCTTAACCTGCCATGACCGTGCCTAAGATTGCCAAGAGTGTCCCCCTGCACATGCGTACACTATGCAGTCAACAAGCCAGACGTCTTGATGAGACATTAGCAGCTACCATATTCATGGCAGGCTCCACAGGTGTCAGCAAGAGCACCTGACTGGTTGAGGCTTACCTCATAGACATCTTTTGTTGCGTAGTGCACAGTCTGCTCAGTGCGAGGTTCCAAATCACCGTAATGGTTAATTGCAGAAGGCCTGCAGCAGGAACTGCAAGTATATGCACGTTTACGAACTCCAAGCCCTGCTTTGATTATCAGCAGATGCCGCAAGCGAACAGTCGACGCGAATTACCCAGCTGTCTCCTCTGCATCTGAGTAGTGGTTGCCATCATCCTCAACATGAACCTGAGCGCTTATGAGCTGTTTCAGGCGTTCTACTTCGATGGCAAGTTCTGTTACTGTGATCAATTCTGGTACAGATCCCATGGCGGGTAGCACGTAGGAAAGTCAGCGAAAGAGAACTAGACAAGTAATGTGCCTAAGGAAGACAGACACAGGGTGCCGTTAGCTCGTTGCCCAGCTTGACACCAGTCCAGGTCCATGCATCGATATGTGTGAAGTTGGCGTTACGTATGTTGGCGTTACAGCAAGCACCGTAGTCAGTTAGGCACATTTACATAGTATGTATTACGATATACATACATTCAAGTACCTGGCTGACTACTGAACATCAGTTGGTAGGGTTGCTCATACCCTGACTATCATACATGCAGGCTAAGTAACGGGTGTAAACACATTCTGCAGCTGCCTTGTGCAGCTTGCATGACAACTTCTCAATGCCTCATCCTTTATCAACTGGCCAATGAAAAGGCTTGTATCTGTACAGACTGTTGTGTACCAATGTGGCTGTTCAAACATGTAGAACGACTTGTAACTATGTGCAAGAATTCAGGACAGTGTGCCATGCAATGTCAACTTTAGTTGCCGACTTTTTGCCAGGTGTTATACAATACCGTTCACTGATCAGCCTACCTACACAGCTGAATCGAGACGCCGCTGCGTCCACAAGCGCAAACGATGCATCGAGAGACGTGCAAGGTGTATGTAGTGCCGTGAGCGTGCACGACTTCGTGTCCGCAGGCGGTGACTGCGCAACTGCACTGCGATTCGTCCTCTGTGCAGCATCAAACGCGGATTGATTCAGCACAAACGCCGTGCCACACACAGCAACACCTACCTAGAGGGTCGTTGTGCAGCATTTGAAACAAGCCCGTGATGTCGTCTTGACTTGCGATACTCCGACATACTGAGTTGCAACTCAAGGCATATCGAAGTGCAGCGGAAGCAATGTCTCTTGTCAAAGCCAGCACACAAACTGCACAGACAGCAGCATACCATGTCGGTGCTCAAGTCTGGGTGCCAGTCAAGGGTCCAGCAGATGCTCTTGGCAGAAAAGGTGCAGCGCGCTG
>JAABUP010000483.1_pt1 | contig 87960 bp, 132 predicted proteins | sample 5559201 | NCBI WGS metagenome assembly JAABUP01 (sample SAMN10711887, study PRJNA513373) | rock metagenome | isolation source: Antarctica rocks | place: Antarctica
GCAGTAGCAGTAGCAGTAGCAGTAGCAGTAGCAGTAGCAGTAGCAGTAGCAGTAGCAGTAGCAGTAGCAGTAGCAGTAGCAGTAGCAGTAGCAGTAGCAGTAGCAGTAGCAGTAGCAGTAGCAGTAGACTTCGGTTTGTGTTGAGCAGGTGCTGTGTACCACATCCACCCTTGCCATGGGAGTCAACCTGCCAGCTCATCTGGTGGTGCTGAAAGGGACTAGGAGGTGGAGCAGTGATGGTGGAGAGACAGCTGGGTACCAGGAGTATGACCGCACCACCTGCCTGCAGATGATTGGCCGAGCAGGCAGGCCACAGTTTGACACTGAGGGCGTGGCTGTCATCATGACTCAAAAGCAGGCATGACCTACTCCACAGTTTGTACACCTTTTCACTGATCAGAAGGCTCACCGCTTTCAGACCTGTTCAGGCAATGCAGACATCTGCACAGCATGCAGTCGAGGTGCACTGCCTTGGTAGAGGGATATGTGCAATGTCATGTTCATGGACCTCAGGCCCAGGTATGATAGACACAGAGAGTATGGTAATCAAGCAACAGCCCAGCTGAAGCAAATGTGTCCTGTACGTGCAGTTGGTCCCAAGGTATCAGAACCTGCTGCATGGAGCAGAGCTGGTTGAGAGCCAGCTTAAGGACTCATTTCCAGAGTACCTCAATGCAGAGATTGCATTGAGGACAGTGACTGATGTGTCTGTGGCCATTTCGTGGCTGAAAGGCAGTTTTTTCTACATCAGGGTATGCTGCTTTCTGGCTGTTCATCAGCCACTGTGTCTGCTACAAAGCAGCATGATGCAAGTTTGTTTGATTGGCACTTATCATTCAGACGAATGGTCATCTTCTGCCTACCAATGTACAGACAGATGGTGTCTCATGCATGATGGTTGCTTGAAACAATGGCAAATGCTCACAACATGAGATGCAAAATCAGCCATGCGAGCTGTGCTATGTAAAGAAACATCAACCTTGCCTGCTGTACTATTTAGGTACGCAAGAACCCAGCAGCTTATGGCATACCAGGCAATAAGTTGACTGAGAGCTCTGTAGAGAAGATCCTCAAAGATCAGCTCATCCTGGCCAATGTCAGGGAGCTGGCCAAGTATGGAATGGTAAGCGTGCTTTGCGGCTGAGAGACCGATTGCAAGATTTGCTTCTGCAGTTCTGGTGCTGAGGCCCGATGGCGTGCAGCATGCTGCGCACAGTCTGCTGCTATTATGTATGAATGACATGCCAAAGTGCTATGAGGACTCTAACCATAGTAATCTGAACAATCAGCAAATTGTACAAAAGTCAAATAAACATAATATTTACCTTGTCTTGATAATACCAAGCTGTGCCTGAGCACTTCCTTGCTCTAGTTGCAAAGTGTACATGCACTTGACAAACAACAGCACAAATAGCTTGCCACTAGCTTGCCTTGCATACAGAACGCATGCAGACCAAACGCAGGCGCTTTTGAGGTTAGCCTTGCAGCTCCTCCTCTGACCAGTGTAAGTTTTGCTGCAGGTCCAGACTGATGAGTATGGGTTTGCATTGGAACCACTGGTCCCAGGCCAGCTCATGGCCCGCCACTACATCCGCTTCAAGACCATGGTGGCCATGTGTAACACCCCCAGCCCAGCAGGCCTGCCAGAGCTGCTCATGATCATTGCCTGCAGTGCTGAGTTCAGCGGCATCAAGCTGCGGCGCAGTGAGAAGAAGCCTCTCAATGCTATCAACAAGGGCAGCAATGTGGAGGGCGGCAAAGCTCATGCTGTCAGGTTCTGTGTGCCGGACCCTCATAAGCCCCAGAAGACAAAGGAGAGGATCAGTACTGGTCCTGAGAAGATCTTCATCATGGTAGTCAGCGTCCTTTTGAGGTTTTTTGCTGTGCCAGGTGGCACAGCATGTCTGTCTTGTTCTTGATGTATGGCATTGGTGCAAGCTGGGGTGAAGAGTTCTATGATTGACATGTTCCTTGGCAGAGCGCCCTTAGCATCTGTGTTGCTAGCACGTTGTTTACAGTTGGAGCTGGCTCAGGGGGTATTATACATGCACCTCAGCTGCTCACTGAGCATCATGCTCACTGCTGTCTACATGTACAATGCAACTGGTCAAGACTCACACTTTACTTTCTTACCACTGCATGCAGCCAGGTCATCTGCCACAAGCACCTGTGCATCAATCAGCCTGATTGAAGTGCAGGTCAATGAGGGACTAAGTGACTCTCCTGCGGACCTGCTGGACTTCAGCATGAAGCAGGAGCTGGAGCAGGTCGATCGTACAATGTTCCACCTGGGCATGCACTCATTCCAATGCTGCCCCTGCTTGATTTGCAGCAACCCTTGCAGCTGCCTCAACGTATACTGACTGAAGCGTTACACAGGTCACTGTTCATGCATGATGTGTGTTGGCAGCTGCTCACCACCAAGCTGGTCATTTGCAGGTGCTGAAGGTTGGTGAGCGTATAGCATTGTGCATGGCCAAGTAAGTTGACGTTCCTATCTGCTCCTGAATGTCAGATGCAGTGCACTGCAGGTGCATGCAGTCTCTCATGACACACTTGAGCATTGCTGACTGCCAGGCACAGGAAACGCTGACTTGTCACTGGCCACATGCATTCAGCATGTTGTGCAGACCAGGCATGACCTCAGCATGACACAAATCCACTGACACAGGCACGCAGGCAAGTGAATCACTTTGCTGCTGATCCAGCTTGTTGACCTTTGACTCAGTTTGCATTGATGCAGATACTTTGCCCATGTGGGTCACCTTGCTGCCACAGCCAACTCCATGCTTCTTCACAAGGCACTCAGAAATCGCATGTGGGATGACAGCAGGCATGTTGCACGGCAGCTACCAGGCATTGGCAGCCTGCTAGCAGACAGGCTAGCTGCAGCTGGCATCGACCATCTGCGCAAGCTGCAGGATACTGACCCCCGCCGCATTGAGACAGTCACGCAGCGCCACTACCCGTTTGGTGAGAATTGTCTGTTGTGGATGCGTGTGCGGTGAAGCATTACCCATGTTACACCAGACTGCCAGCCTATTAAGTTTGACTGCGCACCGTGTGGTGAACTGCATGCTGCGGCAGGTGGACACTGGCATGTGCCTTGTTGATTGCAAATTCTGTTGCTGACATGCAATTGACATGTGGCTTCGAAGCACATGCATGGGCAGTGGCCACCTCTTGCAGTGGCAGGCTCTTGACCTTTGCAATCAGCATCAGCAAAAGCAGCCTGGTTTCTGTGGCAAAGGTACCATTCACGCCTGTGTTATGCATGAAGCGCTTGAGTCCTGAGTTGGCTCTTACAGCTACATGAGAAGGCATTGGTTCCTGTGACATGCAGGTAACCAGGTGAAGGAGGAGCTTCGCAGAAGAATGCCGCCACCTTTCAGTCTTGCTGTGCTGCCTCTCAGTAAGCCTCTCTCTCCTGCCTATATTTCCTTGATGCTTTGTTGTGCCAAGCCAATAGCCACCTGAATGATAGACAGAAGCTGTGCTGCATTCAAAGGAAGCTTCCATGTGTATGTACAATTTGCATCCAAGTCAACACTTTGTTGATGGTGGGAAGGTATACTTCTGTGGTCTGCCCTTGAGTCAGAGAGACAGCTATGCCTCCCTTGGTACATCCACACAGTCATGGCCAGTTGCATGCATTTATGCTGCAGGAAGAGTGGCTGGTGGCAGGCTAGAGCTTGAGATCACTTTGACCAGAGAGAGTACACCCAGCGGCTCTCAGTCAAGGACCTTTGCCAAGTTGATTGCTGGCAGCCTGCATGACGACTGCCTACTGCTACATGAGAGCCTGGTTCTGGAGCACTTCCCATCACCCTATACAGTCAAGTTTGTGACCAGGAACCCGGTGCCTGCTGATGTGCAAGCAGTCAGGGTGGTTGCTTCTGTCATACTGGACAAGCTCATTGGGTTGGATGTCACAAAGGTGGTCATTATACCCAAAACCGCCAATCTTCAGTGTGTTGCTCCCAAGGGTCAGCAAGCCAGCAATGCTGACCAGCATGATGGCCCAGCTCAGTCGCCTGTTCAGCCACGCCTTCAGCAGCAGCATGGGTGCTCACAGACAGACACGCAGCATCCTGAGTCATGTCCCATGCCACAAGCTTTTGCTGCACCTAGTCAGCAACAGGTGATGAAGCCAATCCCAAGCAGGTATTCAGGGCAATTTTACCCTGGAGTGGCTCCCTCAGTTGCCCCTGCTGAGCAGCCCATGGGCCTTCACCAAAAACTTGCTGGGCAGCTTCAGCGCAGCCAAGCTGCGGCTCCAAGCAGCCCTGCGAGGACAGGTGCAAGTCAGCAAGCCAACAGGCTGCACAGCGCAGCAGCAGCTGGAAGTAATGTGGGCACGACAGCCCATGCTGGGCGTGAAGCTGGAGCTTTGGGACTTGGAGCATCTGGAATCAGAAATGCAAGTGGGATTGATCCTAAAAGCGGCACTACAACTGAACCTGGAGCAGCAAATGAGACTGCACCGAGCTGTCCAGCCAGAACCGACCCTGGAACTAGGGCTGACGTCGGTGTTGGGACTGGAGGTGCTGCTACCAGAGGGCCACTTGCACATGGGCAGACTTCCAATGCAGGCATTCTGCCTGTTGGTCCTGCCAAAGATGGCAAACAGAGGCGCAAGCTGGTCCACACCATTTGCTTGCAACCAGATGCGCCTCCAAGCAGTGGTGTCCAGGGTCAGACTGCTGCAGGTCTGCCGCGTCTGCAGCCTGCTGAGGTACAGTCCTTGGGCAGTACACAGATGCCACCTCACCAGGTACAGTGTATTGCATGCACTCGTGCTTGTATTGATGACAGATGCCAGCAACAGTGACTATGCTCTCTCACACCCCAGCTTAGCTGTCAGCCTCACTCTTCCTAAACAAGCTCCAGCATATGATCATAGGTGTGCAATCATGCCTGCAGGCCCTTATTTACAGTCACATGAAGCCCTTGAGGCCCCTTGTTGCTTGATCAGACTGCCTGCTCAAAGACAACGCTCTTCCTGTGCATGCGGCGTCTCGACTACTGATTGTGCCTCTGGTTTGCAGACCCAAGGCGTGTCAGCCAGTGGTATCAGAGTCTACCCAGCAAATCTGCTTCTGCATGACAGGCAGGCTCAGCAGCAAGCATCTGCTCCCCAATCTACTCACCACTACCACCATGACCTGCCTGACTCAGTCAAGTATCAGCCGAAGATCACAGATCTCAGCGGCCCTCAAGTAGATGACATGCACAGCCTGCCAGACTTTGCAGGCAACAGCATGGGGGGTGGAGTGATGCAGAAGGTGTCACCGCAGGCCATCAGTCAGACAGCGAATTTCAGCCGCTTCAACCATTCTGCCCTGCCCAGCAGCCGTAAGCCTTCTGCACCGATGCATACTCGTACTTGTAAGCCTCAGAGGTGCCTGTAGGAACCACGTGGTGATCACACACAGTACACTTTGTTCTGAAAGTCTAGAAGCAATGTCAATGTTGTGCATACACCATATAATGCCGTCAGGTGCACCTGTCCTTAAACCTGGCTCCTGAAACCAGCTGTGTTTTGGGTTACACCCTCATGATGCATGCGGACTTGAGTTAAACACAGGGTAGTTATGCTGATGATTTCTGTTGTGCAGGTAAGAGAAGTGCTAGTCAGACCCGACCGGACCAGCAAGCAGACCCTGGGGCTGGTCAAGGGGCCTCAGGCATGTTTGACTTTGTCAGGTCAAAGGCTAAAAAGCTGCCAGGTAGCTAACTATGCTGTCGAGCCAGACAGCTGTGTTGCACACTTCTCTTTGTGGTAAAACAAGCCTTAGTAGGGTTGATGTATATTGTTGCATTTGTGGTGAGAGCTCAACACACGCCTTTGTGCAGTCACAGGTATCATGCGTATTGTTCATCTCAACATGCAAGCAGTTGGTCCTGCACTAGTCTGCAGTGCTCTTGCCTGCAAGAATGCTGATTTCTGATATGCTTATGCCCCTCTGCATTGAATGCTGCTGTGACTGTACTTTGACATTGGCTGCGGAAACACACACTGTCTTCTGCAGGCACTACTCCTGGCAGCACCATGTCAAGCAGCAGCATCTTTGGTGGTGGAAGACTGCCCAGCCCTGCTCCTGGCATCCTCTGCCGTAGCACCACCACCTCATCTAGCCCTGGCTTGCTCAGCAGGCTGTCAGAGAACCAGATTGCCTCCAAGTCTCTGGCACTGCCTCCGCAGAATCACAGACAACCCTCCTGGCAGGGTCAGCAGGGTCAAGCATATCAGCAACCCTTGGCAGAACCCCTGGCGCCACCACCGGCCAGATTTGCAATCCCTAAGGCCCATCAGCCTAGTTCTGACTTATCAGTGAGGTCTGTAGCTACAGCGCCTGTTGACTGGAGCAGCTACTTAGATGACAGCAATGTCAGTGGCGGCTCAGAGCCAGCAGGCAGGCCTGACAGCAAGGCCCCTGCTTTTGAAAGTGTGTTCAGCATGTGCAAGGAAGCCTGGTGTGGCGGTGAGCAGCATGCCAGTCACAGCAAGACTGTGCCGAAGTTGCACAGGAGATCGCCGATGGATGCCAAGCTGCAGCCTCTCATTGCTGGCCCATCAGAGGAGCATGCAACCAGGCTGTTGCAACAGCAGCAACTCAGAGGGCGCATACTACCAGATGAGCATGACAGCAGGCAGTTGCAGCAGCAGCTGCCCAGACAGGACGTCCAGTCAGGTGCGCATGCTAGCAGGCTGCTGCCTCAGCAGCAGCCACAGGGAGACAAGCCCCTCAGAGATGCACATGCCAGCAAGCCCACTGGCAGTTTTGTGTCAGGGGCCACAGGGACTAAAGCTGGAAGGAGGCTATTGGTACAGCCAGTGCTTGCAGCTACAGACCTGACTGAGTGCACTTTGGAGCCAAGCACTTTCATGCCAAGCAGAACACTGCATGAAGGTGCTGCCAGCAGCAGGATGACCACAGATCCAAATCTTGACAAGGAGAATGCTCAACAGGCAGGCCACAGAGCACCTGTACGCAAGGTTCTGTTTGCTGGTCACAGCAATAGTGAAGGGCAGGTGTCTGCCAGAGCCATAAGTTTGCCACCAGCGCCGTCATACACTGCAAATGGTGCAGACAAGCCTGGCCTCAGCATGCCAAGTGCAGACTCTCAAGCAGCAGTGGCTGTCAAGCCAGCAGAAACGCCTGTGCACAATGCATGCCATGCCTCTTTGGACTTCTCTTCTGTGTTTGATTTTCTGTAAAAGCTGTCTCAATACAATAGTGCAGTAGATGTGATGGGCCAATTCTAATGGTGGCCAAACTTCCTGTTTGATGACAAGTGCAATGTCAGGAGACACTCTGCTGGTCTGCGGCTTGTGGACTACAGCATAAAAATGCAATGTGCTCTTGCCATTGCATGTGCAGTATGAACTCTACATATACATGCATAGTACACCCTGTAAGCTTGCATCTTGTGGCCTGCCAGCTATGGCTTTATGATAAGAAAACTCAACTTGGACACAGGATGTTACATGGTCTTATAGCATGTTCTCATCTGCAAATGTGCTCAGCAAGACTTGTGTCTACCTTTGCAATAATACTTAAGTTCTGCAGCAGTGAATGTTGACAATGTGGCCAATGTGAAATAATAAAGCTGCTCATAGCTATGTTGAACACTCTTACAACTACAGGCATCCTTGCGTATGTGCAAAGCTGTAGATAGGTTTCAAAGTCAAACACATTTTGCATGTCCAGTACAGTTGATGCTTGAGTCACACACACTGAGCGAACTAGTCTGTACTGTGCCAGAAACTATAATCAACTGAGCATGCCAGAAGCAACGCATCAAATCTGTACACGCCTCATGACTTGGTCAGCAAAGGCTCCACTCTAGCAACAAGGTCTGACTTCTTGCCTCCAACAGGCAGCTTGCGTGCCTTCAAGAAGCATTTCAGCTCTGGAATGCTGAGATCTGCCAATTTGCCAGCAGCAAGCTTGTCCTGGAACTTCTTCTCTACTTGTGCCAAGTCAATGTCATCTGCCTTTTTACGCTGCCGGGGGGCCTTTGCAGGAGCAGTGGCTGCTGCTGCAGCAGCTGCTGCCATTGCTGCTGCTGCGTGAGCATCAGGGACTAGGGCCACCGATGCTGTATTGTCTGTGCCAAGAGGCACAGCAGTGGCTGCTGCAGAAGGGGCAGACATGACACCAGCGTCAGGAGCAGCAGTCATAGGCATTTGGACGCCATGTGTAGCGCCAGTTGCCTGCACGCTGGCTTCCTTTGCCCCAGCTCTGGCTGAAGCTGCCTTGGCTGCTGCCTTTGGACCTGCAGGAGCCTTTCTTGCTGCTGCAGCTTTGCTAGCAGCATTGGCTTTGCTAGCAGCTGGCTTGGGCTGAGTGGCGCCTGCTTTGCTGACTAGCTGCTTGCTATGGGTTGCCAGCTTTGGTCTCTTCAGCAAGGCAGGTACAAGTGGTGCACCAGCCTGCATTGCTGGCCGCTTGACTCCCTGTGCAGCTACAGCAGAACCACAAAAAATATATTTGAAAGCTGACAAAAAATGCTTTTTTTGAAAAGGCTGTATTGGACAGTCCATGAAGCTTGGCAGTATGAGCATCCACAGAGAGGGTTTCAGCCTCTGCAACTTTTGGACTGGTTGCTACTGCACTTAGACCTGTTGCTGGCACCGGGACTTTGACTCTTGCAAAGGTGGCAAATGGCACAGGAAGTTGCAGCAACACAGCTTTGTTGTCTTGCATTCGGCTTTAGAGTAGCCGGTGCACAAGAGGTCACAAAGCTGCAGGCTTCTTAGGTGAACGACAGGTGCATCAGGAATATATGCCGCATAGGGTCAGAACGACACGAGCAAGTCGGCTGCCTTGCCCTTACAAATCTGCTCTGGTGCTAAGAATCGCAGCCGCTGCTGCACCGCTGTAATGCTGAGCAGGCAAGGTCTGCACCGATCCACTCAAAACGCAGTTCCCGCGCGCTGGTCTGCAGCTATTTCAAGCTCAATCGCGTGTTGAATCCTGCACTTTGATCCTGCGTTGTGGAGAACCCCCCTGTCGCCTGCGAAGATGCGAGGTGCAACAGCCAGCCATCTTTGAATTGCGGCGGCTTGTTGATCAAGTCAAGCATAACCCGAGCAATGGACGAAGAGCAACAATCCTTCACACCACAGGACGGACCCTCAAGTGGCAAGCAGTCTCAGCCGACAACACAGCTGTGTCAGACCTCCCAAGCTGAGGAGCCTTCTGACATGGCAGAAGAACAACAATCAGAGGGTGCTCCAGAATGGCTGAGTGGAATACTGCATGATCTGCTGAACACTGAGGTAGGCTGAGGCTGAGGTAGAAGCCTGCACGCAGTTGGGAGCAGCTACGTACCTATGCAAGTGCCATCGTCATGCCCTTAGCCAATGCTAGCTGAAACTGCGTAGGTTACCATCACTTTGCCCTGAGCTCACGCTGGCTGATGCTGTGTAGGTGAAGACCGCTTTGGAGACAGTCTTGCTGCCACGCACCAGGGCAATTGAGCAAGACGTCAGTACAATGCAGAGTCAGGCTCAGGGTATCAGTGTGAAGAGCAAAGAAGAGCATGCCGAGGTAGAAGATGACCTTGCCAAAATGGCTCAGCTGGTGTATGATTTCCAGGTATGCACTGCAAGGCTTGGTAGGTACCTATTGGTTCTGACCGCTTGCAAATTTCATAAGAGCATGGCATAAGCTTCAGAATTTCTGTCTTATGCAGAGCCAAGTCTCACAGGTCCTCGGAACGGGGTGGGAAACGGCCATTACTGGCAGCTCAGAGCGACAAGCACATGAGTCAGAGCAAAGTGGCGCCCAGTGAATAGTGTCTGAAAAGTTTCTTCTGAAGACTTCCAGCTGTCCACGGCAGATCCAAGATCACAAGCAGTAGATCTGGCACACATGCACAGGTTAATGCAAAGTTGGCACACTAGGCTGCTTTCATGCGTTTTGTGTAGACAGCAGGCGCTGCGTACACAATCAATGTCTGGTACATGTGAGATGTATGTTATACATAACCCGACCTTTGTCAGCAGCCACACTGTGACAGTCAACGGATGCATGCATGAGTCACAGACAGTCCATTACAATTGAACATTGATCAAGCCTTCACTGTAAAGGTCCCCAATAAGTGCAAAAAGATCGGCAGTGCTATCTGTGCCGTCAAGCATCTCTTGCAGTTTGCCCACGCTGACGCCTTTGCTGCAATGTGCTGAAAGGATGCGCTCTAGCACCTCACCATAGTCAACATCAAACTCCAGTCTGCCTGGCGCAATGTCCGGCTGCTCATCTGCTGACCCGTCCTCGCCCAGATCTTTAGGACGTGAGGCATGCAATATCATGGGATTGTTCAAGCAATGATACAAAACAACACTGTCATCTTCTATAGTCATAGCTGCTATGCCAGGACGCACAAGGGTGATCTTGCTGCTTCCAGACACTTCTAGATCAGGGCGCTCCTCCGTTCTGTGAAGACCATATGGTGGCAACCTCTGCTGAACAAATTGTACACTCATGCGATCAGCAGCTGCATGAAGAGGCATATGTTTCGACACCTGCTGTAGCATCTGCTGCGCTGTTGTGGTGAAGTTGGTGCACTGCGCTGACTCTTCATCCTCATGGACAAGCCCCATATACTGTGACATGTCAAAAGGCAAGGACCTCCGCAGCCCAATGCATTCATCACCAGCCAGCTGCAGAGCCCTGGGTAGAGACAGCTCAAACAGATCTGTCCAGGAACAATGCTGATTTGCACTGACTGTGAGGTGCAGTGAGTGTGCATCAGGAAGCGCTTGAGCCTGATGAATGCAGCCCCTGGGCATGTACAGCAGGTCCCCAGGGTGCAGAGTGACATCCAGCAACAGCTTGCCGAGCTCTTCTTCTTTGAAGTCTCTGCTGCTGTCGCGTGGCAGCAGGTCTGCATTGTCATCAGGTGCATACAGGCGCCACCTTTTGCTGCCCTGCATGTCAGCGCCAGTCTGTATATCCTGCCAAAGCTGCATTCACATGATGCAGCCAAGACTGCTGCTGTTGCACACTAAAACAGTCTCATCCTGGCTGACTGGGCATCAGTGTCATGCAATGCAATGTGCTAGCTTGTGATGATGGTGTGAAAATTCTGGCAAAGGAAGGCAGCTCATGTAAGGTCAGGAAGCAGCAGGAATGAAGCTGCAGGGGACTGGCAGAGCAGAGCATGATTCTGACCTCTACTTGCAGCACAAAGGCATCAATGTCATCCCAATGGGGGGCAAACCCTTGAGAGCTGGGTGGGGTGAGATAGGCATTGCACCCCACAGGCGACCTCAACTCGTCCTCCAGCATGCTCAGCAGCTTGTACACCGGCTCGACCCATCGCTGAGGATGTAGAACCCTGACAGAACAGCGCTCTTTGTTGAAGCGCCGCATCACCGTACTTGCATCTGCTGTCTCTAGCTCATCTGTGCATTCACTACCATTGTAGTTTAGGTTGGTACGCTGGCCGTTGGTGTAGCTGGTGACGTCCACATTGGTTCCATACTGCAGCTGTTGGCTTTTGAGAAGCTGCTGAATGTCAGCCTTTGTGAGCAAGCCATCGAAGTAGTGCTGGTGCTTCTGCCGGCTGATGTGTAGAGGCCGCTGGTCTAGGTACTGCTTGATGAACTGCTGAGTGGTGCAGGGTCGCAGCATCCAGTCGAGCATGCATCCTTCCTGCCATTTTGCCGAAGAAACAGCACCCTGCAATGTAGGCAAGCCAGATGCTGAGCTTTGTGGTGGACAGGCTCAGCACAGTAAATGACTGAGCTGTTAACGCTTATGGAGTCAATATTGGAAACCATTGCACGGTCACACAGCCAAGCATTGCACAGGATAGGATACATTAGAAAAAAGGACAGATGATGTAGTCATTTGTCACATTTGGTTGTGCAAAGGCCAGCCAAAAGTGCTGAAGCAACAGAAGGGAAATATGTGAAGTTGACATGTCTTTGTCATGCTAGACACAAGTCAGGGTTCCAAGGCGCTTGGCAAGCAGTCTCGGCTGACCTTGTCAGATTCATCCTGCAAACATTTAGCTGGCTTGCTCAATGGCAGATCTGGCTTCCGAAGCGCTTTGTTCTCACCACCTGCACAGAGAAGTGGTGACGGCAGCAACAGAGAGAGCAAGCCTGTACAAGCAAAGCAGCATGGAGCATGGCCGCAGTGGGCAGGAAAACAGGGGCAACTGCTATCTGATGTGCTGCAATTTATGGAAATGATGTCACAAGTACGCACAAACCCTTTGACAGATTCTGAGGGTCCAGTGCCAGTTTTTCATGACACACCTTTAGCTGCTAGCTTGCGTCTCTTATTTGGCGGCTGCAACATCACAACACAAAGCCTTCAAGTTACACTCTTGTGGAATAAGTCATTTGATAGCTCTGTCGAGTCTTAGACTTGTGTGTCAAGCTGCAAGCGGTGCCTTTTACTGTAGATGTATGCTAATGCTGATGCATTAGACTGCTTGCTGTCGCAGGCGCACCTGGAGTACTGGATTAGCTTCCTGGCAATCATCGGGCACCAGCGAACCATCATCACCCAGCGCCACGCCACAAGTCGCAGCAATGCTTTGCAGCAGGCAGAAAGGGTCGGCCGATTTGCTGATAGTGACATTCAGAGCAGTGGCGACGCAACGTAGGCCTTTGTGCAGTCGTCGGTCTTTCATAATGCTGGTCCTTTGGGCAGGGACTTGATGTCTGCCTGAGCAATAGAGGTACACCCTCAATGTCTAGCAAGCGTTGCATTCAGCCGTTTCACCGTTTCATCTTCCCTCCACAGGGCATTAACACCGAGCTTGGAGCGCATCATTTTATCACAGCAATGCTTGTGCACGGCGGAGTTCTCGTAGCTCAATGGCCTTACCATGCTCTGCCGACACTGGAAAGCTGGCACGTCAAACTCGGAAGGGCAGCAGCTGTCCACAGCAAGATCTGCTGCTGCTGTCGCGGTGGTCTTTTTGCGCCTAGCTCACCTGCAAGGCTCGACAATCGGTACCAAGCTCGCCATATCCCGTCGTCACCTAGAGCCTCTGCCGTTGAAGATCAAGTGGCTGCACCTACTGTCACACTTCAACAGCCAGTCGCTGGTCTAAACACCCGTTCAGACAGCAAATCACAGCATTTAAGGAATGCAAAGCCTCAGATGCCAAGATCTGCCCCTTCTAGATCCAAGGCCAAGGGTGCAAAGCAAAAGCGCCAAAAGCCTTTGCTGCCAAAGCTGATTCTACCCAGCCAAAGCAGTTACACCACAGGCACAATTGCAATACAGCAGATCATTACCAGGCTGCAATCTAGCTTGCAGGAGCTAGATGCCACTACATGCCACAGAGCTCTGCAGGAGCTGGAAGCTGCAGCAGGGAAGGTGTCAGAAGAAGATTTGCTGGCAGCTAGCTCATCAACAGCGCACCGGTACCTGTTTCAGCAAGCAACAAAGAATGATCAGCTAAAGAGCATTCCTGTTTCTTCAGCTGCTGGATCATCTTCTTTCGCACTCACACCACAGGACAAGTCCAATGTGTCAAGCACCACGGACAATGTACATCAGCAGCCTGTGCCAGATCCTCAGTTATTGCATACCATGCTGATCAGTCACCTGAAAGGCTATGATGTGCTTCAGCGTGCAGACCTGCTTTGGCGTGGCTACCGTAGCAACATTCTGGAGCTGTTCCTTGCAAAGAGACATGAGAATTGGGCACAGGATTTTGTCTTTAAGCAGCAGCCTATCCTTCCAGAAAATGTCTACATCGCATTCATCACTTTGTGCTCTGAGCACAACAGTCTCAAGACCCTGAATGCTGTACTTGAGGTACATTGCCTTCAGGATCCTTCCTCTTGGTCATGCAGGCACTAACAGACAAGCACATGTATGTTGTGGCTCCACAGGCTACGCTCAACACTGGATATGACATAGCACTTTGCCTTGCATAGTTAGTTAGCATCCCAAGTTTTGCATCAGGCGTCTGGAGCAATGGCTGTGCATCACAAGTCTGGTGAAGTCTTTGGTAGAGCATGCCAACAGCAATGATGACTGAAGTCTGATGAAGTCTTTTGTGGAGCATGCCAGCAGCAGTGCATGATGAAGTCTGATGAAGTCTTTTGTGGAACATGCCAGCAGCAGTACATGCTTGCTTGCTTGCAGGCGCAGTGCAGAGCAGGGGGCGCACTCACCAAAGCAGCATTCAGAAAAGCCAAGATGGCCTTTGACAGAGTGCATGATGTAGACGCAGTGCTGCTCTGGTTTGAGAGGGCTGTTGCAAGCAGCATGGCAGACACAGATGTGTACTGCGATGCCATTGAAAGCTGTATCGGCAGCAGGAAGTACCAGGTGGGCTCTTCAGCTTTGCAAGAAAGAAACAACACCTCTGTACATCCACGCTCACACCTTGTGAAAGCATGCTGCAGCTCTATCATGCTTGTAGTCACAGCAACAAGCTCAACCAGAGATTCAACATCAGCACGCAACTGCTCATGGAACACATAGGTGTGTCCTGCAGATAGCTGCATGTATCAAGCTTGCGATATGCAAGGTGCAATGCAGATTGGCACTTCTACTCGGCATTTTTTATCTTAGTCCAATCACAATGACATTCCAAATGTGAACTGTCAGCATCTGCCTGGCCTGTGGTAGCACGTATATGCTCTTGCAGGGCCAAAAGTGATGCGTACCCATGTGACAGTGCATGCCTGTGTTCTTTGCTCATGCCTACAGATCAAATCCAGACATGGGCTTTGCAACATACTGACACAAGCCTGCCTGCTGCTGCAGCTTGCCTTCAAGATATACGACCAGCTGCAAGGCTCAGGCTTAGAGCTGACACTGCATAGCTACCACACAGTGCTGAAGGGCAGCAGACATCTGCAGGCAACAGGTCTGCAAAGCCTGTATGCCCAGATGATAGCAGACAGGAACCTGGTGTTGAAAGACAAGACCTTTGGTTATGTGTTCAGAGCTGCTGCTACTTGTGGCAAAGGTCTGCCAGCTTCCTGGCTCATCCAGGTGTGCCAATCATTCTACAGACAGTGCACATTTTTTTGTCCTCTGTATGATTAGGACTTGTTATGGGGACAATGTATTGGCATGATGCATTCCTCTGCACTGCAGCAGCTGGAGTGCCTGGCTTGTGTGTGTGTTGAGTGAGTGAGTGAGTGAGTGAGTGAGTGAGTGAGTGAGTGAGTGAGTGAGTGAGTGAGTGAGTGAGTGAGTGAGTGAGTGAGTGAGTGAGTGAGTGAGTGAGTTGAGTGCATGGGATGGTGGCAGGCTGCAGTGTGACACTCACAGCTGCAAGGCTAACACAAGACACAGCAACATGCTGAGTGTGTTCACTTTGGTAATGCAATCTTGCAAGGAAATCCTTTGTATGATGCAACAAGCAGATCCACAACTGTGCTGAGCAAAGTCTCTGACGTGCGGTGCTGTCTTTGCAGGTCCTGTCAGACATGAACACACACAGGATACAGATGAACAGCCACATTTTCACAGCATTTCTACAGGCCTGCACAGTGGTGCCCCTAGCTGCCCATCAAATAGAGGCAGTCTTTGGGGCCATGGCTTCCTATCGAGCCAGTCAGCCTCCCACTGCCTTTGTTTACACCTCCTTGCTCACCTTCTGCGCCAAACAAGCCCCGGACCGAGCTCTGGATGTTTGGCAGGCCATGCAAGAGGTATGCTATTGTTATGCTTGGTCTTCAGCCCCAGATCTTTGTTTACAACAACCAGCTCAACACTCATAGCTTGATATTCTTGCTGTGCAGTATGACTTGCTGCTGATCACCTTGACCATGCTTAGTGTCAGCTTGCTGGCATCCAAGACTGCACACTGTAATGAGCAGCTAGGTCCGTCCTGACAGGCTTTCTTCAATATCCACACTCTGTCTGTCTGGTGCTACCAGCATACTGTGTCACCTGATTGTATGAAAATTTTCATTTCCATTAGTTTTCGTGCGAAGCCCTGTTTGGCAAGTGCAGGATGGGGTGCCTCCAAGCTCCTACTTGCTGAGCAGCATGTTTGCGGCGTGTGCTGCTGCCGGCACCCAAGAGATGCTGGAAGCTGCAGACAGCAGCCACATGCATATGGAGGGCCTCTGGAACAAGATCTGCAGCAAGGGCAAAACATTCACTGAAGAGCAGTATGCTTGGCACACCTGGCTTGCATCACTGTCTTGCTCTCATTGCTCCATTACTGAACAAACATCTGCTGTATTGTTGCGTCTGGCTTTGAACTGTTGCTGGCAGGGTAAACAACTTTTCCATTTTTGTCACAGCTTAGCGCAGCTAGCAATGTGAACAGTCAGCCATAGCAACCTGCTTCAGACCCACACATCATTGCAAGACGCATTTTGATGCCACGCTTTGTTGCGTGACTGGCACGTTTTGTTCCTTTGCATGCGCATGTTGGTCTACATCCCAATTTCCTTTGTGCCTCTCCTCGAGCTGGTCAGCCATGATTTGCATAGACTGACTGTGCATATGATACGCAGGGACATGCTGCGGGCCCACAATGCATTGCTGCACGTGTACGCCAGCCATGGGCAAGTAGAGAAGGCCAAGCAGCTGTACAGCTCCATGCAGGAAAGGGGCCCTGCCATTGATGCTGTCTCTGGCAGCACCATCATTGCTGCATATGCCAAGGTAACACTTGCATTGCGCAGCATTCACCATGTCCAGTCCAGCCTGCACAATTGGTTTGCATCAATTGCCTTGGTGGATTGGCAAGAAGGCACGACCTGGCTGGTCAGCATTGCAGGGTCCACGCTACTGCCAGGTGCACAGCCAGATTGATGCTGTGTGCTGTGTGTTGTGTGCAAGCAGCTTGATCTCAAACCCATTTGCAAATTCGTGGAAGGATGAAAGAAGGATGCAAGAAGTATTGCAACCTAGTTCAACCTCTCACCAGAGGCTTTGTTGCGTTGCAATTACTGGGCTATTTGAGTCAATTGGCAGGACTGGACGCTTGTTGCTAAGCCTATTGTGTGATCTTGCTCCTGTACAGCTAGCATGTTATTTCATTGCCATGAGTGCCCAAAAGCTGTGGCTTATACAGCTGCATGTCTACAAGCATGTCCACATGCCACAATGAGGGTTTCACAGTTATTGTATAACTGCATGTCTACACAGCATGGCCATACACCATGAGGAGGTTCTGACAATTGTTCCACAGCTGCATGTCTGCACAGCATGTCCATACACCACAGCGACATGTTGGCCACGTTTTACTGCAGACTGAAAATTGTCAAAATTCACATTTTTGTACTGCAGGCAGCTGATCAGAAAGCAGCATTGCAAGTGTTTGATGAGATGGTGTCCCAGGGCATGAAACCCACTCCCCAGTGCTACACCAGCCTGCTGGCTGCTTGCTCACGCGCTGGGGACCTGACAGCAGCTCGCAGAGTGTTCAGGACCATGCATGTTGACCGCAATGTGGCCGCCTACACTGCACTCATGGACGCCTGCCTCAAAAAAGGCACTCCTGCAGCGCTTGACGAAGCTTTTGAGGCAAGCGTCCTGTACTAAAGTCGCCCATCGTTTGAGTTGTTCTTGACTGTCCAGTGCTGGTCAGCAGGTTTCACAGATGTCATGAGATCATATCTGTGGTTGTATATCACCATGATGCATTGTTGATGCACTCTGCCTGCGTCAGCCACCGCAAGTGCTGACTCATGTGATGACTCACTCCTGTAACCTGCTATGCATGCTTCCCTGCCGCATACAGACATGGTGGTCATGCTGTACAAACAACACTGCGCTGTTGGAGGGACCATGCAGCCATCATACAAGTGATGCAATGTAGCACAAAGTTTGAAGAACAGGACTGTACGTCATCCCAGGTGTTTGAGGAAATGAAGGCAGCCGGGAATCTGAAGCCAACAGCAACCACCTACGGCTGCTTGTTGATGGTGTGTGCGAGGCAGGGCGATGTGGACAAGGCTTTCCTGCTGTACGAGGAGGCTTACGACACTGGAGTGCTGGCCACTGACGAATGCCACAACATTCTCATTGGCATCTGCTCTGATGCTGGCAGGTGAGACTTCTGCCCTGCACACAAGGGACCGGTTTGATGCATTTTTTGTGCTCCCAAGCCAGATGAGCTGTTCCCCGCCTCAAATCCTGATAACAGTTTGTGGAGCCTGCGTGGCAATCTCATTTAGGATCGGCAGAAGTGAAGGCCGCTGGTGTAGAGTGACATAGACATGAACTTCACCACTTAAAACTGTAGCGCTCGTGTGATCTTGCTACAGTGTATGTTTGTGATCAGCTCAAGCTGGCGACAGACAAGTCGCCTGAGTGATAAGGTACCCGTCTGTCTATGCGTGTGTGCAGGGTGGAAGAAGCCCTAGACCTGGTGAAGGCACTGGCAAGCAAGCATGGGTCAATGCGGCAGGCCACCCTCAACTCCCTTATCCGTTCCCTGCTGAATGTGTCCCAGGTGCCCCGCGCGCTGCGTATGCTGAGCATCATGCTCAACCTGGGGCTGAAGCCCTATAAAAGCACTGTGAATGCCCTCATTGCTGGTTGTGCTCGTGATAGCAGCAGTGTTGAGGCAGCCAAGTTCTACTGGTGAGTTTTTGCCCCTGGGGTTGTGGTTGCTGCTGCTAGTTCTTGATGTGCTGTGCCGTTCTATGCTGTGCCATGCCATGCTGCACCGTGCTGTGCCATGCTGTGCTGTGCTGTGCTGTGCTGTGCTGTGCTGATGCTCAAGTCCTCTTGGCTTTGGCATCTTTGTATGCTATGCAAAAACTTTGTTGTGCCCAATCTTTGCATGGCCATGGCAGCGACCATAGCATCTTGCAATGAGTTAGAAGTTGCTACAAGACATGATCCTGCACAGGATATCTTGGCGCCAAATTGTTTAGGCATTTGAGTGGAAAAGGTTGTATAACATGACATGTGATAGTGAATCGAGGCAGCACATGTGTGTGGCAGGGGTTTGCGCGAGCAGGGCGGTGAGGCTAGCAGGGCCTCAGGCTCAGAACTCATCATCAGCTTATGTAAGGCGGGCGATCGTCTCGAAGCCCTCAGAGTATATGAGGACATGACCTCCCCTTCCTCTTCTTCCCACCGTCATCAGGCCATGACTAAATCCCCATCCAAGTCTGTCGCCAACAGCAACACATCCAGCCGCCGTTCTGCGGCAAAGCAGCGGCGGAAGGGCGTCTCCACAGCTGTGGCTGCTGTCACCACAGCTGAGGGCCACCGCCAGGCAACTGCCCATCCTTCTGACCACTCAAATGAGGCAGAGGGAAACACTGACATGGCAAGTGCTTTGCATCACTCAGGTGCCGGCAAGCAGCATCATCAGTCTGAGATGCCAGTGCCTGACAGCTTGAGTCAACATGGTAGTAGAATACCAGCAGCTTTGGCCAATGATGACTCACAGCATGCGGTGGACATGGCAGTTGCAACAGCTGAGGGTCAGGTAAGCAGTAGGCACACCTCCTTTGCTGCAGACTTCGACCAAGCCCCTGCTGCTACTCAGACCCACTCAGATCCACTGGACACCCGCCCTCAAGATGACAAATCAGATGCTGCTGCGACTGAAGACTTGCAGCAGGCTAGCTCTCTGACCGTTGCAGCGGCTGCAACTCCAGCAGACAAGCAGAACCATGCGTCACCCCTAGCCAAAGCAAGCAGCAGTAGCAGCAGTGGCAATGGCAATGGCTCTCAGGAGATACCCACAGATGCAGGCTCACTGTTGATCAGGCCCAGCAAAAGAACACCTCCACAGATCTCTGCCATTGCACATGACCATTCAGAGGATGATGGTCTAACCACACATCTTGGTGAAGGTGGCGGTCAGAGTTCAAGCCATCATGGCGGTCAAGAGGCAGGTCAAGCTCATGGCAGCCGACAGGATGCTGGCCTAGGCAACAGGCCAACTGCTATGGCAGCTGATGCTGAAGCTGCTGCAGCAGCTGCCAGTGGTCATGGGAAGCTGGTCAGCAGTTTGAAGCTGAGTCAGAAGCCAGTGTTTCCCAGCATTAGTGCTACCGCTGCTCTGGTTCATGCCTTTGCCATTGCCGATGACATTCATCAGTGTGACAGGTGAGCAATGGCAGCATGCATGCATTTGGATGTGCTCAAGCTTATGACAACATGGGTCTGTCTTGAATGCTTGCCAGCTACTGCACACAGCTGGATCTGACCAGTTGAGGCAATTTGACAACTCTGTTGCCAGTTTGGCAAGCGAGAGGTAGCTGACCATGTTGTACGTGACTGGAGCATGATGGGTGCAGAGGCGATGTGTGGTGTGGTGCAGGCTGTATCAGCAGCTGCAGCGCGACAAACGGGGCTTACCAGGTCTGACTCAATCCAACCGCCGCATGTGGGAAAGCACCATCGAGGCAGCTTGCAGAGCTGGCCGCACGGACTGGGCTCTTCAGGTTTGGCTCTTCATTCTCCTCTGCCATTTTTGCTGTAGTTCCTATCCTTTTGTTCAACTCCGGAGGAACCTGTGAGATGACTGTTACTGTGGCTTTACTGATGTGGTACTGCTGTGCTGTGCTGTGCTGTGCTGTGCTGTGCTGTGCTGTGCTGTGCTGTGCTGTGCTGTGCTGTGCTGTCATCGATGCTGTGTATGCTGCTGTTATGCACATCAGCTGCATGCATGACAATTCTTATGTTTGCAGCTAGAGCTTCATGTTGTCAAAGTCACTCTGATGTACGCATCAACAAGCTCATAGCGGCCTAGCATTAGCTGCTGTTGTAATGACCAGCAGAGTCAGTAGTGTTGTTCACTGCAGGTCTTTGATGATTGGAAGGCATCCAGCATGACGTTCATGTTTGTTCAGCCTGCTGACCAAGCCAAGCCTGTCAAGCTTCCCACCCTTTCTAATGCTACTCTGGCTTTCCTTGAGTCCTGTTGTCGAGGCTCACCTGAGCATGAGTGGCGAGTGTATGATGTGTGTGCCGTCATGAGACAGCAGAAGGAGCGCAAGAGGGAGGCTGCACTTGCCAGGCCTGCCAAGAAAAGTCATCATGTAGCTGATGCTGTTTGATGAAAATTGATGTTGGGCAGGATGGTTATGGCTGGACAGCAACTGAGCATATCCTGCTTGTGGTGCTTGCAAACGATTGTGACTAGCTAGTGTCAAAGCCAGTCTGGCATGCATTTTCTGTGTTAAACAAAGGTGACACAGACTTATCTGTACCCCAGCAACGTTGACAACGGAAGACTCAGCAGAATATGCAGCTGGGCTAGCATGAAAGACATGCAGGCAAAGTATTATACTTATGATAACATTGCATTGATGCTCATCATTATGGTGGCTACAGCGTGTTATTCAAAGACGTTGCTTCATAAATGTACCGGCTGTTCGGTCCAAGGAACAGGAAACATTTAGACAGTATACTGTGGGTTCTTGAGTTGTTAACAATTATTTGATTAATTCAAATCCATCAGGCATGCGTTGTTCAAAATGTCATCGACTGACGATGATAGCACATCTTTTGAAGATCGACTGGAGCTCAATCCCGAGCACATGCTGGAGCAGAAGACCCAATCAAAGAAAACAAGCTAGCAGCTAAAACACATAGCAAAACACGAGTCTAATCTACCAAGAGATAGCAAGTACAGGAATCTACCAGAAAGCCGCTAACTATAATCTATTGGCTGAAGTTGACCAAACCCATTTTGTTGTTGGTCAAGCGCCAAACAGCACGTTCAAAATCGTTCTTGCAGTTTGGCAGATATCGGAAAGTGCGACCTTCAAACTGACCGTTGTATATAAAGTGAGCAAAAAGCAAGTCTTGAGGAATCTCGTGTAAGTCTCTGTTCTTCTGCAAATAAAAGTCCCCATCAAAACATGAGGGCCCTATGGCTTGCAAAGACAGCATTTTGGGCAATCTGTAGACATCAGAATTGACTGCCCAGTCATTGGATGACACAACCTGCTCACCTGTCTGCCCAGCATCACGAGCTGTTTGCCACTGATCAAACTTGACAGCCTTTGATGGGCCAGTCCATTGCAAGTCAAGCAAATAGCTTTTTACTTTCACAAAGACAGCTTCTAAGGGCTCTATACTCAGACCGTCATAGTGATTTTCAGCATATGGGCTAAAACCGGCATTGCACTTCCAGTTAGCCTTGTCACGCCAGTTGACACCCTGGTACCTCATCATCAAGCTATCAATATTGTAGCCTGCTTTCAGCACGGCTAGTGAGGAACCCAGCTCTGCGAAGTAGATGGTGTCATGCAGGTTGTCAAAGCATGCAAAGACTTGCCCATCCTGTCGAAGGATCTGCAAGCCTACTTGATCGGTAGCTAGTACATATGACTGTACATGTGGGTTTTGACGCCAATGGCTCTCTGCATCACCCCCCAATGGTGCACCCTCACAACTGATGGTCGATCCAACAAGCTTCACCTCATCATTGAGCTTGTCGGTGAAGATGCGGGACCAAGCTGTCTGCCTGTGATACGCTGGCACAAATGGGCCTCTTGTCGAGCTGTTCATCACGATGAAATACTTATACTTGGAGGGTTCCACTTTGCCGCTGCGCATGAGCCAACCGATGGTCCCATAATCAAAGCAGACATTGTCATGAAATTCGTACCATGCATTGGAGGGAAGCCGAGGTAGATCCAAAAATGGCTTTCCCTCCAATCGCTGCACCACAATAATGTAGTGGCATGGGTCGCCTTCAGAGATGCCGTGCTTGACAAAGTACCGCATGTTGCGCTCATACTCTGCATCTGTAGGCGAGAAGATGTACATGACTAGCGTGTCTTTGACACTTTGGCCAGGACGTTTTGGTTGCTGCTCTGCAAGCTCGTGTGTGGTAGGGAGATTGGTGTTCCACATCTGGGTGCTACTGTAGAGGGAGTAGGTAGCAACTAAGCACATTAGCAGCACCCAGCAGCAGATGATTGGAAGGGGCTGACTTGGCCTAGGATGGGGCAGCCACTTGGTTGCCTTTGTCAAGTATATGCTTGACATATATGATTTTTTGCCAGACTTGCCAGGTGAGCCATCTGTGTCTGAGACACTGCTTTCAGGGTATAAGTTGTACCCAGGACCGCGACCATCTGCAACAGAGCGAGTGCAGCGGCTGTTACGATGGTTTGCGACAGTGTGCAGAGGCAGTACTGGATTCGAAGGGAGTGCACGAGACACAGAAGACTTACCGTCTTTACTGGGACTGCCTGTTTGTGATGACTCCTCAGCCAAAGGCAGTATCTTGGGTGGCGAAGGGTAATGCCGACGCAGACTGGTCGCCATATGCCTTGGCCTCCTACTGAAGTCACCAGCGTCAAGCTTCACCCTCCGCTGAACGGCAAGACAACACAGGAGTCGATAACACAACCTTACCCGTTTAGCAGAGACTCGTTGGATGTGCAGTACGTCTCTACTTAAAGTGGGGACACAGCACAATTGCCGCCCTGCAGGCAGTGCAAGGCCTGACGTGATAGTCAACGCCAGAAGTAACGGTGGTCGAAAGTAGCGGACGAGCACGCCATAATCGAGCAGATCGATGTTGTTACCATGAGCTCAAGCGCTGTCGTTCCAGCTGCCTTGCACCGACGGGAACCGTGAGAGGGTGACGGCTTGATTGAATCCACTGATCGAAGCGAAGAGGGAACACTGGTGCATAACCGATAACACAGTTGATGCGGATTTGCGGACACAAAGCTAGCCATGCAGAATGGATGGGACGCAAAGTATTCGGGGGCCACAATATACAACGTCCTGTTTTCGACCAACTGCAGGGGTTGCCAGGTTGTTGGTGCGGCACTACTAACGATTCGGCTTATTCACGTGTGTGAAACTCAGCTGGTCAGTTGAGTGATAATGCAGCGATCAATCCTAATCCAGAGATTTAGTCATACATGCGTGGATGTTCAAAGCCCTGATAGGGTCTTTTCAGACTGACACCACCACCCAAGTACAGTGGTCAAAAGTCTGTATCCATAACCAGTCCTTGCTTAGCAGAACAGTTCGTGTGCGATGACAGCTCAATCTGACTGGCGGTACGGCCAGGTAGGCCTAGTAAACCATCGAACGCGTGTGTAGGTGGGACCAGTGCGGCAGATATCGTCCGTAGCGCTAGCTGCAGAGCTTTGACCCTGACTGTGCGTTGACCTAGGAAACCTGTTGTCAGCAGAGGGCAAGTTTGCTGCACAGCAGCAAGCCAAAGCCATAAGCAAACAGGCCTCAAGAGGGCAGTGCTGTCTGTAAAAGCAGGCCAGCTTTCTTTTGTAGTATCCAGTTTGTGCAGCAAAGCAGTGTGCTGTTAGCCAGAGCATTATCACAGAAGACAAGAAGTTTGCTTGTTGAGCAAGCTTTGCTGTCAGTTGAAGCAAAGCTTGTGCAACCAGCAAGCCCCTGTTTTCCAGTGCAATCACTTGCAGGTGCCAGAAAATTTGCCAGAGTGGTTGCTATTTGACTTTTGACTTTGACTTTGACTGGCTATTCCTTTCAAACTTGATCACGTAATTCCCAGTGATGAGCTGACTCACGATACCATGGCAGTTGGGGTTGCAACAAAATGCTGCAATGTACAGCAATGCACATGTTTGGATGCAGACTTTTGACTGCTGCTGTACAGCTGCCGTCAAAAGTCTGCTTACAGCAATGGCACTGCTTCAGCAGACACCTTAGAGTGAATGCTGTGCGCAATGCAAATGGCGGTGAGGCCAGCCAGTGTTAGCAGACAAGCCTGCGCACTTGCTGCTGTGACCGTTGCCGTCGAAGACGCTTGTGCCGCAAGCTGCAAGGCTTTGGCTAAAGCAGGTGAGTGAGGCAAGAAAGCTGGTGTCAGCCAACAGTCAGGTTCGAGGCTGCCCAGCAGGCAAGATTCATAGGAAGCAATACCCTGTGAAGGTCAAACCTTCTGGAGAAACAGGCCAGCTGTCTTGCCTAGTATCTACTTTTCTCAGCAAAGAAGCAAGCAGGGAGCAGTGGCTGATTACACAAGGGGTAGCAAAGGCTTGCTGCCTGGACAAGCTTGCCTCTGACAGAGGTTGAGCCTGATCAGTCAGCAAACCTTTGTTTTCAGTGCAACCACTTGCAGAGGCTCACCTAGCACATTGCACAGCCTGTGCAGATAAAATTGCGAGAGTTTAGCCCCTAGTTCCTTTTGACTCTGACTGCTGACTGCGTCAGCCTTTTGCCAACAGCTTATACCGTGCTTGGCTGGAAAGTTGAATCTGGCTAGGGTTTGCAGGAATCCGAACAGCTGGGGTTGCAGAGTTGGGTGTGCAATCCCTGATGGTATGGTGACTGATGTTCATATGTCAGTTGGGGATGCACAACAATGTTCAAGGCCACAGAAATGCAAATGTGTGTAAGCAGAAGTACATTATTCTGGCCAGCCTTACAGTATCAAAATTTGAAGTTGTTTATGAGATTTACTTTTTGAATGCTAATGTGTTGGCCAGAACAGGCAGTGTCAGCATAAGCACCTAGGTCAATCATGGAAAAAGTCGTTTCCAGAAGCATTTTGCTGTTATCATGCATGTCATCATATGATGACAAACATTGTTTATTGTAATCAGTCAATCAAGGATTTCCCGACAAGACCAAGGAGGTTCCATGCATCAGTCAAGCCCAGTCCTGCCGCTTTGAGCTAGCAAAGGTGGTGTAGACCACCAAACCCACAAGCTGACAGGCTGCTGTTGGCAGGAACAAAGCATCAGCCCATGAGTTGGTCTTGTCAAGCAGCAAACCCACAGCACTGACTCCTAGAATACCTGGAAATGCCCCTGCAGTGTTTGTGATCCCTAACAAGGCACCTGCATACTTGGGTGACAGATCCTGGTGATTGCAGTACAAGCCTGCTCGTGACCAAGCCCCCAGCGCAAACGAAACCGACAACAAGCCAACAATAACAGAAGTAGGAACGCTCTGACCAAGGGCAGCAGCTGTATGGGAAGCACCAGCAGGCGTCAAATAGGCACAGGCAAGCATGCAGGATGCTGGGCCAGCAAATGCTAGTCCTTGCGCCAGCTTGCGCACATTTGTGACAGACCATCCTTTGGTGACTAGTCCATCTGCCACTGGTCCCACAAATGGTGTCATCGCAGTCATAGCAATGTAGGGGATCAGTGTCAGAAGACTGGACTTATCCACACTGAGTCCAAGTGCTAGCTCGAAGTATGATGGGAGCCACGCTAACAGGGTGTAGTAGCCCCAATTGAAGCAGAAGTGTGCTGTGATGATAGCCCAGACTGGAGCACTCTTTGCGAACGTTCCCCACGGCACTGCCTTGGGCGCGTCTGCAAGCATGCACATGCCAAGTCAATACAATCAGCTTAGGCATGAGTGCAGGTGACAAAGCGCTTGCCGCAAAGCAAGCATGCTGACATCTTTTGGTGATCATGTGACAGCACAGCACAAAAGGTGTTGCACAGAGTATGATGAGGTTGGAGCACAGAGTAACTACTACAACGGGTCAGCAGCATTTCTGCAGCTGTACATCATGATGCAGAACATGATAACAGCCACCTCAACATGTGTAAAGCAATAAAAATATCACAAGTGTTTGCATCACCTGGGCTCTCTGGTTGCAGTTCTGAGGGAACCAGCAGATCAGGCTCATCAGGATTAAGGCGGGGGAACAGGACGGTCCACAGCACTCCAAGGAAAGCAAAGAGGTAGAAGACAGAGGGCCAGCCCAGATGCTTGATGATGGGACCACAGAGCACTAGGCCGACTGCACTGCCGACGTCAAGTCCACCAAACACAGCTGTGACAGCTCGCGATCTCTCCCGCCTGCATTGGTTGCATCCCTCTGTTTACATAGTGCAGGTAAAATGTGACCAACTTGTAGCCTTGAACCAGCAAGGGCAAGTGTCATGCAGGAAGGACTGAGCCAACATCCACCGCTTACTCTGGAATCAACCTGGCCATGACATTGGTTGCAGAAGATGGTGCAAGACCCTCTCCTAGTCCTACCTGCATGTCCAGCAAACAGCGTATGATTGCATGCATGTCATGCAAGCTCTGCGTCTCATTCCTGCACAAGTCCTTGCACATGGGCCTATGCATGTGTTCCGGACAACAAGTGCATCAGAAGAAAGATACACCCAGGCACAAGGATGACAGGAGGTACTGCAGTTGCAGGGGTGTGCTTCCTGATCATGCATGTGCAAGAGAAGATGCTTCAGACTTGAGCATGGCATGAGTCAGTAACAGACTAGGCCTGCCAAACACTGAGCACTGCAAGGCGGTGAAGATACTCACAAAAACGCGAGAAGCGCAGAGGGCAAACAGGCTGATGTGCGCCAGAGGAGGAGCTGCAAGGGTGCCAATGGACCACAGCAGCACACCTAGCAGCAGCACTTTGGCACCTCCAACCCTGCAAGCACATCTTGTGCAGTGCTGATAGTTGCATGAAGCGTCCATGATAGTTGAGCCACAGCCTAGTAGAAAAAGCTTGGGCCAAAATGACATGCAAGAAGGGGACGTGCAGGCTGGCAGTGTTACAGCGTGGCAGATGATAGTCACCAGGACAATACACAGGCCAACACTGCCAGATGGTGCTTGTGTATCATACACAGATGAACAAGATGCAGTTGACATTGATGGCAGCACGGAGGATTACTTGGTAGAGATGTAGCCAGCAGGGATTTGTGTCAAAGCGTAACCCCAAAAGAAAGCAGACGATACCAGACCACGATCTGTGGCACTCCAACCGAGCTCTTCTGCCATTGGTATCACAGCCACTGACATGTTGACCTGCACCAAATCAAGTGGCTGATGAATGTTTAAAAGTTTGAATGAAGCAGTGGAGAACAGTGGCTGGCAGTTGTCACAGAGCATTTAGGATCAGTATACCTTGTCCATATTGCACAGGACAAAGGCCAAGGCCATCATGCCCACAATTCGCCAGCGATGGGGGATGCGGGGTTCAGGCTTATTGTCAGGAGGTCCGCCGTTGCTTGTTGACTTTGAGGGAGAGGGATGAGCATCTTCAGGATTGCTGCTGCTAGGAGTGTCCTCGTCCTGCGAGAGGGCTGCCAACATTGCTCCCATCTGATTGTCTCCTGGCAGAGGAATGTGAGGAACTGCAGCATCTGAACATATTGTTGACCTCGTGGGGGGTTTAGTTCTGCTTGCTGTGCTGCTTAGATGATGCGCTTGCGTCTGCAGTAACTCTTGTCTGGAGCGCAACAACTGCCTTTGTCTCCAAGTGTGTGCTGAGTGCTTGAATTGGACATGATGCAGCCTGTGGCTGCATACAGGTTGCATAGCTCTGCAGGAACTGACAACCTCCATGGCTTTGTGCTGCCAGTTGCAGTGAGGCCCACCACAGGCAGACAGCTAGGCAACCGTTTGCTGCCCTCTGACTACGGATTTTAAGACACAGAGGCAATTGTCGTTTCCACACTGCAGTGGATCGAGCAGTGGCAAGTCAGCAGCTTTGGGGCGTAAGTCAGAAGGGCAGACGAAATGTGGCAAGCTGCAGCACTGAAGCAACTGAGCAAAACGCATGGAAGCGCCAGCGGAACGCCAAAAACACGATGTCCGGCGCAGCACAGATACCTCGGTTCGCTCTGCATCAGCTGATCAGCATCCCGTTTCGAGACCCAATACTCACAGGGTCTCGACTCCAGAAGCTTGAGCTTACAGCTCAACCTAGCCAATGGCACAGCTTTCGCGCTCATCGATTGACAGTGCTGCTACCTTAAGCTGAATCCTGTTGCCATTCGGCTGTTTGTTCCGAGCTCGAGGTGAGCAGGGGGTTATACCAGTGGGCAGTCTTGCCCTTACTAACCCAGGCCTGGCTCGACCGTCTAAGCAGGTGCTCGTCTTGCCGTTCGTAAAAGCACATAAGAGCCCAGGACGCGCTGTCTTAAATGCTCTGAATGATGCAGTCGTTTGCGCAGTGTTTGCACGCGCCCGGAAAGGTGGGTTCTTGCTACAACCGCGCTTGCCGATCCCCTACAGGCACTTGACGGACCGTAAACGACTGCCTCTATCTCTGCGGCACGAGTTTCCCATGGAATGATCAACGCTTCTCTGCTGCAGGCTTGCTTCCTATCGAGAGAGCGGACTACTGGTCGTTATAGCACGCCTGTCCAGCAGTCGGCTTTGCATGCAGACTGTCTGAGCAGCAAAGCTAGCTCCACTGCGCGAGGCTTTGGTGGGTCTCGTGGACATGCACTATCTTTGACTGCTCGCCGATCCGCAAGGCACTCGCGATGCCACAGCCTCGGAGTTCAGGCAGCAAACTTTACCAAAGTCCTTATCGCTAACAGAGGAGAGATCGCTGTCAGGGTTATTAGGGCCTGCAAGGAGCTGGGCCTTGGCACCATCGCGGTGTACTCGCTTGCCGACGTAGACTGTCTGCATGTGCAGGTAAGAGCTGCCTTCGTACTGGTTGTCATGAACAGTTCAGGAGCTTTTGATCACCTTGACCTAGTTGCAGCGTGAGCTGCACAAGTCAACCTTTCCCATGATAACTTCATTTCCTTCGACTGCTGCAGCTTGCTGATGAAGCAGTTTGCATTGGTGAAGCGGCCAGCTCAGAGTCCTACCTTAACGTCCCTAATATCATTTCTGCAGCCATCAGCCACGGCGCAGACGCTATTCACCCAGTAAGTCTGCTCTGTCTCCTGGTCGCAAGCATAGCAAAGCTGAATGTTTTACCTACTCAAAAGTTTGGTTGAAACTGTGCTTTTTGGAGACTGTCAAATTCCACGCTACCTGCACACATCCTTGTGACTGTTGAAAGCAATTCCCATTGCACAATATTGCTCTTCAGGTGGTAAACTTACTGTCAGTGTGCCATGTCTATCACCAGTCAGTTTGTGCATCTTTTCTGCAGGGATATGGATTCCTATCTGAAAACGCAGGGTTTGTAGACATTTGCAATGATCACGGTATTCACTTCATTGGCCCTCAACCCAACCAGATTCGCATGATGGGTGACAAGTCCACTGCGCGAGACACCATGAAGGTACAGACCAGGCTGTTGTGCACACTTGCTACCCCACTGCATTAGCTTTTGTTTTGCCATGAAATGGCACAACCAACGTCTTTGCTGCTAACAGCATGAGAGTGATTATGACACGCTTAGCTGCATCAGGTGGCTGATCACCATGATCAACATAATCTGGAAATTATATAGACCAGATAAGCCAGTCTTCTTACTCATCACTTTACCCTCATCTGTACAGGCAGCAGGTGTGCCCACTGTTCCAGGAAGTGATGGACTTGTCAGAAGCCCTGAAGAGGCCTTCAAGGTTGCAAAGGAGGTACAACATCTTTCATATCCAGCTTTGCAAGCACAAGCACCAAAAACATGAAGCCACTCACTGCTGCTGCAATCATGTATGTCATGACACTAGGTAAATGCGCTTCAGCATGCGTCGTGCATCATTGAAAGCTTTCAATGTGGACAGCCAGGCTGCTTGTTGGCACCATGCACTCAAACCAGCTCAACACCTGGCATATATACATGGCGTGTGGCAGCTGGACAGGCAGCAAAATGATTACTATATGATGCAGGTTGGCTTCCCTGTCATGATCAAGGCAACAGCTGGGGGAGGAGGGAGAGGCATGCGGCTGGCCATGGAGGAAGGCGAGTTTATGAGGCTGCTGCAGCAAGCTCAGCAGGAAGCTGAATCTGCCTTTGGCAACCCAGACATGTATTTGGAGAGATTTGTGAACAACCCCCGACACATTGAGTTTCAGGTACAGCCACACAGACAGTCTTCTTCTTGCACAAAGACAGTCAAACTGTCAACTGCCTTTGGCTTCAGCAGATATAAAGGCAGCCTCAACGTGCAAACCCCTTTTGTGGCTTGTGAGTATATATGTGTGCTGCATGCGCACAAATCCCACAAGTGTGAGTTCCTGTTGCACGGCAGTGCCTGGGCTCAGTGTGCAGAGCAAAGATGTGAAGGTTGTAAGTGGTGCAGGTGCTGGCTGACATGCATGGGAATGTGATTCATCTGGGTGAGAGGGACTGCAGCATCCAGAGGCGAAACCAGAAGCTACTTGAAGAGGCCCCTAGCCCGGCTCTCACTCCTGACGTAACTACCTCACCTTGTCTCTGCATGCCATCATGTCAATGCACAACCTCTGTCTACCATGCTTGTATGATGTCTTGAATTCAGGTGGCTCTAACTCATCTTTCGTCAGCAGCTACGTCTGCGCTTGTGTTCACAGTGTTAGCTGGTCATTGTCTGTTTGACACTGTTGAGTCCCTGCAAGTTGCACACAGAGCATTCATACCAAACTCAATGTGCCATGGGTTCCTGCCAAGCTCAGGTGTTGCTGAGCTTGCCCTTGTGTGCATGCAGGTCAGGAAAGCCATGGGAGAGGCGGCAGTGAATGCTGCCAAGTCCATTGGGTATGTCGGTGTGGGCACCATCGAGTTCTTGTGGGAGGAGAAGGGCTTCTACTTCATGGAAATGAACACCAGGATACAGGCAAGCCCCTCGTTCCTGTCATTGCATTTTGTCTGCAAATGCGGGCAAATGATTGAAGCTGCATTCTTCACCCAGCTTGTGAGGGTGAAGGCAAAATCACCGCAGGCAAGCCTTGTGCAATTGGTGAAACAAGCAACTGGCCACCAAATGCTGGTCGTCAGGCTCATGATCTTGTCACTCGCCATCTTCATGAGCTTTTCGAGGACCCGGAGCTGATAACAAGCAGCAGCGCACGGCGCACCCGCAATCACAAACAGGCAGCCTCATGATGAGCTTTGCAGCATGGCCAAAGGCGCTATTCACATACGCAAGACGCATGCTCTGCTAATGCACTGCATGGCCAGGGCAGCAAGCAACATGTTGTTGTGTAGACAGCAGACAAGCAGGTTGTGGCACAGGTTGAGCACCCAGTGACAGAGATGGTGACCGGTGTGGACCTGATTGCTGAGCAGATACGGGCTGCTCAAGGGGAAGTCCTGAGGTACAAGCAAGAAGACATTCAACTCAAGGTATGGTGGCACTTGACTCTGTGCAATTTATGACATGCTCATTTCACCAGAGCCGTAACGCGCTCCATTGTACTTTTTGCTGATACTTGTGCGAGTGGTGGGCAGAACACCCAGGTTGGTATAGTAGAACAGTACTCATGAAGTTCAGAGCTTTGACTCAAAGCTTTGCTCTTGTTGCCTGCAGTCGGTGTCAGCATGTCTGGCATGTCCATACTGCTCTGTTGCAATGGAGCTTCATGCGTGCAGAGGACACCAGCTTGGTCAGCATTTCATGCATATGGTCTTAGCCGTATGTTTATGGCCTTTGCAGGGCCATGCAATTGAGTGCAGAATCAATGCTGAGGACCCATTCAAGAATTTCAGGCCAGGTCCGGGCCGTGTGGTTGGCTACCTGGCCCCTGGTGGGCCCTATGTGCGCATGGACAGCCACATGTACCCAGATTACCTGGTCAGTCATTCCTCACCTTCTGTAGCAGCTATCTGAAGCAGCAAGAGTGTTCAAGCAGTGTGCCTATGCTACCATGGGCCACCTTGCAGCACTGGACCTGTCAAAGAAGCATTTGGCTTTGATGTCCATACCAGTTGCTCATGTGAGTCAATAGAAGCCTGGAGAAGGTCTGGCCATCAGCATGTTGTCATAGTGCTGTGCTGTCGGTGACGCAGAATCACGTCCTGCGTGCCATACTGATAGATGTGTTTTTGCGGTCATTGAGCAACAGCACATGGTTGCAGGTGCCACCAAACTATGACTCACTGCTGGGCAAGCTGATTGTGTGGGCTGAGGACCGGCCAGCTGCCATCAACCGCATGAGGCGTGCCCTGAATGAGCTGGTCATTTCGGGCGTACCCACCACCATTCAGTACCATACCATGATCTTGGACATTGAGAACTTCCAGAAGGGCATTGTGGACACTGGCTTCATTCCCAAGCATGCAGAGGAGCTCAAGGAACCCCCTCCAAGCCCCAAGACGGTAGGTATCCTGCCTGGCATGAACGCTGCTCTGGAGACATGTCATTGTACATACCCAGAGCTTGCAGGGACAAGGACACCTTGATGATTTATCCAGTCTGGATGCATGTGGTCAAGAGCACAATGTTGTGGAGTGCAGAGTCTTCTAGCCATTCAGCATTGCAGTGTAGCCTGGAAGGTTTCGCTGTTGGAGCAACTGCTGAATAACAGTGAGCAAAGAGGGGCGTGTTCTTTGGTTTGAATGCTCTGTGTGTGTCAGGTGGTATGTTACAGTTGACGTCACTACACCTGTGAAGGGACTGCAGAGTATGATTGTGAGGATATTTGGTGTTGTCATTGCTGGTGAGGTTACACTGAAGGTTTCCTTGATAGGTTGACACTGAAGGTCTGGCTTTACTGGTGCAGTCTCTGAACATTGTGGAAAAGGCAGCAAGGAGAGCTCACAAGCGGGCACGCGGCCAGAAAGTTCCAGCATGAGCTGTGTGTGAAGATCTAGAGCTGAGAGTTGATTGATGTGATGTTGTGTGCTACGTGAGTGGTTGCAAAGATCTTGCAAACATGCAGTTTACTGTCCTGAGAGCGTGCGAGAGTGTCAATGAGGATGGCTGCGCAGTGCAATACTTATTTCTGTTTGACATTGGAGTTGTGTCAAACAGCTCCTGAGCATAACTTCAAAGCCTTTGACTCAGTGTAAAACTATAGCACTTGTGCCTCATGACAGGCCATGATGAGACAAGCGAGCTTCAAATCGCCTTCTGTAAAAGCATCACTGGCCAATGCCCCGCTGAGTGAGCAGGGCCTCTCTGCACCTGACCTTTAATCATGGCCGTCATCTGCCTTCGACATCAAGAGGAATGGATTCAGACGAAGCATGCATATCACGTGGATCAGCGACAATTTCGAAACGATCGCTAAATTTGTGACCTTCTGCCGGAACTTCTAGCTGTGCAACTCTGTGCTCGCAGTCCCCTATCTTCGCATCGCCACAGCTGTATCATGTCGGCAACACTGGCTTCTCATCAGCATGGGAAGAGCAGAGTACGTCTCGGCAGAGTTTGGCGAGAGGGGAACACACACCACATGGTCGAGTGGACCGTCTTCAGCATGCTCGAATCTGACATGGCGCATGCCTTCACCGGGGGATCCAACGCTGACATGACGGCCACAGATACTCAGAAGAACACGGCAAGTCAAACTGTAGTGGAAAGCCTTCTTGTTTGCTGCCAACTGGACTAACGGAACGATGGATGCTGTTTTGCGGTGCAGGTGTACTACGTGGCCAAGCAGTGCTCGCAACGATGCCCTCCTGAGGAATACGCCATCGCGCTTGCCAGGCACTTCGTCAAGACATACCCCAAGGTCGGCTAGTCTGCTGGGTGAGAGCATCAACAGGCGTTACGCTTACCTCAACCTAGCATGCGTTCACTGCAGGTTTCCAAGGCGAAGGTGCGTGTTGAAGAGCAGCCCTGGAAACGGCTTCAGATGAACGGGACTCCTCACGACCATGGTGAGGTCCAACAAGTGAACGTCTGTTCTCCCTGGACTTACCTTGCTGGGCAGTGTCCTGCAGGCCGCTACAAATCGCTGTCATTAAGTCAGCTAGGCTTATCATCAGTAGATGGTAGCTGACAGGGCTATGCTGGGTGCAGGCTTTGCAATGACAGGCACTGAGGTGCGTACCACAAGTGTATCAGTAGACGAGAAGGACGTTGTCGAGGTCACAAGTGGTAGGCACAATTGAACAGCAGCTGGCTGTCATACTGCAGATTGCAGTTGAAGAAACCTAAGTTACCCTGCCTTTTCCAGGCATCAATAATTTCCGAGTGCTGAAGACAACTCAGTCGGGATATGAAGGCTTCCTGCACGACAAGTATACAGTGCTGCCTGACAGCTATGACAGAATTTTGGCAACTGCCATCACCTGCACTTGGAAGTAAGCTGCAGATGGTCTTGGCGTTTTGCTCTGTGTTCATGCTGTCCTTTGTCAGCTGGATGCACACTCTCAACTCTTTTGGCGTGTTCATTACTGCAGCATGTTGCTGACCATTGTGATACCCTCTGTCTCAGTCTGTTTCAGTCTGCATGGCGGTCAATTGCATGTCAGTGAGATGCTGCATGCAGAAATGAAGAGTCAAGGTGTTTTATTGCAGGTACTCAGGAAAGGTGCCGGACTACAACAAAGCATATGAAGGAGCCAAAGCAGCTATTATCAACAAGTTCTATGGGCCACCAACAAAGGGGGTCTTCAGTCCTTCAGTGCAGTATACACTGTATCAAATGGCACTGGAGATTCTTGCCAAGTAGGTGCTGCTGCAGCCTCATCTTCAGACTGCCTTTCTCACCCATCATGAACACAGCAGCCACTGTTCTGCATGACCAATGTGCGCAACTGAACAGCAGTCAGAGCTGTTGTCGTCTGCTTGTCTGGTCGTGTTGCACTGTCACTTGCTGTGTGAAAAAGCCATTGATGTTGGTTGCAGGGTTCCGGAGACTGAATCTATCTTTTTCAATCTACCCAACCTGCATTTCCTGCCTTGTGCCCCAGTCACCAGCAAGGTAAGCGCTTCTGTTGTCTGTTCTAAGAGTGAACCTCATCATACCATTCATGTGATTGCTTGGTTATGTGTTATGGCACTCAGCGAAAGCTTTTGTAGATTGCTGACTTTGCCAACAACAAAGTAGTAAAATTACAATGATGCATGGCATGTCTCTGCAGTTTGAGAATGACATCTATGTTGCGACCAGTGAGCCACATGGAGACATTGAAGCTGTTGTTACCAGAAAAGATGCTATGCCCCATGCAAAGCTATGAATGCTGCCCACTTAATGAAACTCAGAGAGAGCTAGCGATTTCTGGGATGATTGCCAAATTATATGTGCCATACTGATGTTCTGTCCACTCATACTCTGGTGGCCCTGTGACACTATCTACAGTATGCATGTATGAATTGAAGTACATTGCAGCCAATTGTGTTGATCAGCATGTTTGGAGTTCGTCAGCTTTCTTTGACTATGTGCATGAAAGTCATGACGTTTGAAGAATGTGTATTGTAGGCAGTCTCTGTTTTTGATGCTAGATACTGGGCATTAGTCAGACTTTGTGTGTGACATCTGCTACAAAGTTACTGTTTACAGAAAGCATTTCTGATACAACGTCATGTTCGGGAACCGTGGATGATAAAACCGATTTTGCCCATCTCTACATCTGTGCTTCAAGCCAGCCTGCTTAATGACCCCATGCAAGCTTTGGTACCAGTTGCAGGCGCCATCAACTTTCACACTACCTCGACATCTTGCAAACCTTGAGAGGGCCAGTTCCAACATGAACTGTGTTTTCGTTTCTCTGCATGCTGCAATTTGCCTCGTGTGACTGCAGAGCTGAGAACAGGTGCTACAGCATACTTGGGTGTATGTGCACCTGTGAAATTTTTGGCAGTATTCTGCTCCCCACCAGCATAACTGACACAACAGTGCAGGTGAACAATGCAAATACCCTCATTATGCTAGCACATAACCATTTGCCACTGGTTTTGCCGGTTGCAGCACAGCCCGTCCACCAACAGATAGTATGATAGGTATGACAGACTTGTTGTTGACCAAATTTGTCACAGCCAGCATCTGTTTATGCAAGAGTGCCTCAGGTGATGCAAACACCTTGCTGTCCAATGTGGCATGAGCTGTTTGTACCCCAATATTGGCACCAAAATCTATACAGGCTATGTATGCTGCCATTTCACTCTCAATGTGATGAATGGATCCATCAAGCCTGGCATCAATCACAGTTCCAACTCTGATGCTTGCTGCAGTGAAATCCTGCCATGTCAGATCTCTTGAATTTGTGTGCAATTGTTCTGATTTACCTGAAGCAGAGAGTACAGGCCTTTAGTTTTGCAGAGAAGGGTCAAATGAGAGAGCAAACAGGGCCTTGTCAAGCACATTGTTGCTGTTTGTATAGACGTACATGCCGACGGGCATGCCTGCACATGTAAGCAGTGAACAAACCCTATACATCACCTGTAAGCGTGACTAGAAGACCAGGCTGCACATCATGGGAGCACTGTACTAGCACAGTGCTAGCTGTGCGCTCTACCATGTCAGTGTTAGTTATTTGCACGCCGGTTATCAGGCAGTCAGACATGCGTGGTCCTATCTGCTTTCTAGGGAAATTGGCAACAGCCAGTAGTGTCTTGCCATTGACTTCTTCTTTTGTGTGCTGTGCAGTAAGCTGTGCCGAGCTGAAATATTGACTCTTGCCGTGCAAACGCTGATGCTCCTACAGGTGCCAGGATGGAAAGTGGCAGTGTACAATTGCCAGAATACCACACAACATCTACCAAAGTGCACTTTGTTGCTTGCCAAAGGCAGTGTTGTCTTTCAACGGGCATCACAGCAGTGAAGTGGCAAAAGAAAAGCTAGATGCGTCCTGCTCAAGTGACTGGGGAGTCTTGACAAACTTGTCTGTGGATTAATAATTACCATACTTTACCTCCATAAGGGGTGTGCCAAGCTCCAGAGAACAAAGGTAGGCAGGGACTCTTGCAGTCTTGTTGACTTTGACACTGGCTATTCTTGCAGCTACGAAGTGTATCCTGTGAAAGTCTGCGAGAGTGATTAACTTAGTAGGCTCCATACTGAGACCAGACGTGCCTGAGAGGCTACGGTTCGACTGTATATGATATCAGAAGATGCAAAAGAGCGTAGCCAGCCAATCGTGTCTGGGGAATTCCAAATCGGGTGTGTGCACCATTCTTCCACTTCCTTCAGGGCAGTTGTCAGCGAGTGCACGGTGATTGCAGGGCCCCTCTGCGGTCGTCACCAGGAGCTTCTGTTAATTGATCGATGTCACTTGAAGCCAAACGTGCCATCGTGTGTTGATTTATAGTATTGTGTGCGCTGTATTTGTGCTTGAGTCGGCCTCTTTGTTTATCGGTGCAGCCTGAACAGCAACAGCTGCGATGTTTTTCATTAATTGGTAGGAACTTCTGTGGGTCACAGTAAAGATGGCAGTTTTGGAAAACAAAACGTATCGCTGCTTCCTCATGGCGCCTATTGCATTTTGTGTAAGTCCGGCTCTATCTGCAGGTTTTACGGGATCCTGAACTCCCTGGGCTTGTACAATAAAAATGCCAAGATTCTATTTCTGGTGAGGAGTTGCAGAATCCAGACGGAGCGCGTCCATTTACCGCCCACTTCGGCCTTCATAGGCACGACAACCATTTTCGACTTACCATCTGCACATTCTCATCTGCAGGGTCTGGATAACGCTGGCAAAACAACCCTGATGCACATGCTCAAGGATGAACGACTTGCGCAGCATCAGCCCACTCAGTACCCCACATCAGAGGTGTGCATGGCTTTTTGCTGGCTCATACAAAACATTTTGCTGGCCTCACAAATCTGGTCTGAATGGTATCTGCTATGCTCAGGAGCTTCAATTGGCAGGCATCAATTTCAAAGCCTTTGACTTGGGAGGCCATGAGATAGCCAGGCGAGTGTGGAAAGACTACTATGCTAAGGTAAGCATTGAGACAGTCTAGATCATTCTGAAATTCCCCTGCATATTGCTAAGCTCACTACATTGACAAGCTGGCTGACACATTGCAATAGCAGGCAACAACAGTCTTGCAATTGTATTTTCAATTTGGTCATGTGGACCATGTCCACAAGCTTCCTCCCTTACGTCAAATACGTCTGACTTACAGGTGGATGCAATTGTCTTTCTAGTAGATGCCTTGGATCGTGAGAGATTCTTTGAATCCAAGAAAGAGCTGGATAGTCTGTTGTCAGATGATGGTCTGGCAACAGTTCCCTTCCTGGTACTGGGCAACAAGATTGACGTCCCTCAGGTGATCTGTTTGTTCTGCCTGCCTCACACAGGGCACTTTCACATCAAATTTGCAACATAGCTGGCATGAAACAGTCTGTTTCTGTGTCTGATTTTGAGGGCAAAGTTCCACAAGCGCACAGTAAGTTCAGCAGATCAGTATGTACTGAAATGTGCTGCTATTCGTATGTCATGACACAGTCTACTTCCATCAGTATGTTGCTGATGCAAATACTACACACTGCCTTGTTTTCAAAATGCATGCAAGACAGGTTACTTGTCTATCCAGGCAGCACCTGAGGACGAGTTGCGGCTAGCACTGGGGCTTCAGAACTACACAAGCGGAAAGGGCAAGGTTGAGCTGAAGGACTCCAGCATGAGGCCAATTGAGATCTTCATGTGCAGTGTGGTAAGCATTGCTGTTGCAAGTGTTGTGAACTGCAATCTGTGGGATGCAGGTCATGCACAAGCAAATGATCATGCCAGGTGCTGTTGAGACAGCATCAGCTTTGGTTTTGCTCCTGCATGGTCACATCAGTTGAACGTTTCTTGCATGCGTAGGTCCACAGGATGGGTTATGGTGAAGGCTTCCGCTGGCTTTCTCAGTACATCAAGTGATATGCTATGCAATTTCTGCAGATCAGGACTCATAGCCCTGCTGATGTAACTTGCAAGATTGCTTGGCTGTTGGCGTGCCTGTGTGATGCTGTGTTGCTGGTGTATGCATTGTCCTACTTGAGGGCACTGAATAAGTGTGGTACAAATTGTGTTGGCAAATACGCACTGATCTTGATGAGGTTGATACTGCCCTTGATTGTAAAGCTAGCAGCCTATTGATGTTTTAGGGGTTGATATGGTTCACGCAATACAGCCTTCATCCATACACGCATGCGTTGTGATGCAATTCAGTCCTGTTAACAACGTAAATAATGTAAACGTTGCAAATTACCCGTCTTCGTTGACATGCACAAGGATCTACATAGTGTACACTAGAGTACGAATCCCAGGACAAATTTCCCTCATGATACTTGCACATCTGTCAGATTATATCATCTCCTTTGGATATGAACGGAAGTGTGCATCGGCTTGTGGAGCAACCGTGACAAGGTTCATGGCTTTGCCTATACAAGCCCTTGCTTTGTGCATGCAAGCACCTGGCTATGTTGTGTTTACTCTAAGGATGCATATAGTATTGTGTTATTTATGTTTGTTGTCCTGGGGACCAACTGGAGGCCAGCAGACAGAGTTCTGTTCTTGTGAATTCAGTTAGACAGGATACACTTCAAGAAAAGCATTCCCTGAGAATATGATTTAGATTACCAAAATGAGGTCACGGCTAGCGTGCCTAAGGACGTCAGCCGTAAGCCAGCGCCACTGTTGCCAAGCACGCTGCCGGTGCCTCTGGGTGGTACAGTCGGGCAACTGCTGTCATGGCTACCCTGCAGGACCGCTTCAACATCAACAGTCAGCTAGAGCACTTGCAAGCCAAGTATGTAGGAACCGGACATGCTGATCTGGGGAGGTTCGAGTGGGCCGTGAATGTACATAGAGACAGCTATGCTTCGTACATTGGGCACCACCCGCTGGTATCATATTTCGCCATAGCTGAAAACGAGTCTGTGGGCAGGAAGAAGTATGACCTGATGCAGAAAATGCTTTTACCTTGCGGGTTTCCTCCAGCAAGACAAGAGGAAGCTGAGTAGGGAGTAATCGAAGATGCGGCAGTCGGTGAGAGAGTGTGCAGTGTCAGCTGCCATAGCAAATCTTCATGCAATCAAGCCGATTCAATTTGGCTGCTCAGCCACTGAAGGCTTGCACAGCGCACTCTATGTTTCACGCTGCTGGGCAAAATTCTGCACACATTTACATCATTGAGATGCCTGATTTGTGCTAGCGTCTTGGACAAGCCTTGAAATGACTTGAAGAGCAGTATAGGTCCATCCATGTTTTGTCAAAGTGCTTGACAAGACTTATCAGCTACTGGCTATTTTATCATCTTGTTCTCCTGTCACATTCATTATTGCACATGCTTGCTATGATCTTTTGCTATGTTGACACAGCATCACTGCCTGATAGCTGGTACCTTTCACTTTCCTATAGATTCATCGTTTTCAACAAAACATTTTTGCATGTAAGTATGATCATCAGATGTCAGTGCTGATAGCCAGATAGACAGCACAGTTAGAGGTACATTAAACATCCATGTGCAATTTACATCAAGCATTCATGCTTCATTTGCACTCTTACACATCTGAGCCAGGTGACTTTGAGCTTCTTTGCTCAGCAAGTTGGCCTGAGTGACAACCTTGCTCTGGATGCCTTGTTGCCATGGCTTAGCAGGCACAGGGGTACTGCCCGTCTTCATGAACATCAGTGCTTGCAAGATATCTTCTAAACCAAATGTGTCTTCATCATCAGCAAAAAACCGGTAGCCCTTCAAGCGCATACTGCCTGACCTCTGCTGTGTTCTGTTGTCCTGACGTTTGCCTGCACCCATACCATGCTGTTTATGAGCCTGAAATCTGGCCAAACCGTAGGTCGGACTTTTTTTGACATAGCTTTATATGCAAATTTGACAGCAAACGTCTTCACAGGTGACCTCGTACAGCATAATTGAGCTGCGCAGTTCTTGTTATTGAGGCGACACAGGAGTTGATGCAGACTTTTAGCAGAAACCTGACAACACGCCATGCTATTCAAACAAGCGTTGACCACAGACTCACTGCAAGAATGCAAATACAATTGTCCCGTCACCTTTCTTCCAAATTGCTTCTTCTGATGTTACTGCAGGTCTGGCCAGGCTGATCATAAGGCTATGCCAGCTATTACTGCTGCCATCTGAGTCCTCGTCAAGTACCCATGAGCTCTCATCCACATCTATGCTGCTTTTGTGGTCTCCCTTGTGCTCTCTGCAAGCACATGATAAAGCACAAGGAGTTTCTTCAAGATGCTCGCAGATGAGTAGGTTTGAGACAAGGAAGCCTGGCTCGCAGCATTCACCTGTTTGTCCAATAGGTGCGGCAGAAGCAAAATGTGTTGCGCACAGACACCTGTAGCTGCTGCTCGCCAATGTCCACACGCACATCATTTGTGTCAATCCAGAAGGCAACTTGTATCTCCAGCAGTACATCATCAGCAGATTCTGCAGCAGAGATACTTGCCCCATGGGCAGATCTACATCAGTGACGCATGGCAGCAGACCTGTTCTACAGCCAAGCCGTGTGAGTCACAGTGATCTGGTATGATAAGTATGATCACGCACATACCATGGTGCACTTTGATGGTGTACTGACTAACTTCATAGTGACGGTTAACACTGATGTGCTCAACAATGGTATAGTGGATTGGAACAGGCCCCTCTACTTCTGCTATGAGCGCAATAAGTTTCAAGAAGCCTTGTTCCGGCTAATCATGCTAATTGAAGCAGAGCATGTCAGCAGAGGGTGCTGACCAGTGAGGTTGTAGATGGGTTGCATGCAGCGCACTCCATCAGGGTCCCCACGAAACATGTGCTGCCACTTCTGTCCAGGCTTGCCTTTGTGCAGGCTCATCACGAACAATGTCTTGTCCTGACTCCTGCACAAGTACAGCAGCTAGTATAATGTGCAGTGAAATCCGCCAGTAGGGCGCCCCTTGCATGCCATGACAGGCTTCACTCTGAGCAAAGTCTGCACGTGGCCTTGTCAAAAGCGGCACAAGCAGCTAGTATGAGCTTGCAGTGCTTGAGGCAACTACGCATGCAGCATTACAAGATGCAGCAAGCTGAGCTTTGCCGCACAGGCCTGACAGCTATGTGCTGTCTGTCTGACTGCAAGTGCAGGAACAGTAAGCACCCTGATCAAAAGTACAGGTGCATTGGTTCAAGCAATGCATTAGGGTTCAGGGTTGTCACGTGTAGTATTACAGATGTGGGGGTTTAGGGGTAAGGGCTGTAGTTTTGCTAAAACCAATGCGTGATACTGGGTGAGGGTGTGAAAAGTAAGCCCAAAGAAAACCTGATAAAGCAGTACCTGAAGGTCTCCATCGGCTGATGGCAGTCAATGGCATAACCAAAGAGCCTATCTATGACAGGTGGCGAATTGTAGGGCTGCAGCAGTAAGTTGTGCTCATTGCATTCTAGGTGTACTTCCTTGTCCTCATAGCCTACATGAGACAAGTGCGGTCAGCGACAAGAGCAACAACAAAATTTGGGATGCGGTGCCATAGAAATGATAGCAACAACGATACACCGCACTGCATACAGCTGAGCTGCTGCTGCATAAACCATTTCAAGTCTGCTGTCTTGTGAGCATGATGTGTACACTCTAGCCAAGGTGTGCGTCTGCTGTAGTCATGCAAGGCAGGCACAAGAGTGCTATTGGGCTACTGCCAGTCCTTACCTGTCGGCACATGGACTGCCAAAAATACATACTGATCTGTTTGTGCCCACATATACAGCTGAGCCAGCTCCAGGCTGTAAGCTACCTGCATGCAAACTCCTGTCTCCCTTGACCTTGCTGCATCACATGACTTCATAACTGCTGCCGCCTGAGGCATTTGCATCTACTGTCATTCACAGCCAAGAGGCAGCACAAGTGTGGTCATGCTGGGTCATTCAACACACAGTGTCAGCTGTAGCCCGTGTTCTTGGTGCATCTTGAGCACGGCAGCCATGCACTCCTGAACAGCATGCATGACAGAAGCATGATGGGCTCAGTGTGCACAGGCTCACTTGTCTGTTCTTCTGTTGGGACATGCGGTGAGCAGCATCTCTGAAGGAGCGGATGGTCTTCAGCTGTGTCTCTGTTCTGAAGTTGGGGTCTTCCAATGCCAGCCTGCACCCCAAACAGCTTGACTGACAGGGTAAACCTTCTTTTGCAATTTGCCATTAACATATGTGAATTAACATGACGGCTGGATATCAGGCCAAGACATTTGCAAAGTCTGGCTGCTGCACAAATGCTGAATGCTGGAGCAAGTGTAGCATGCGGTCATGACAGGTGCATACGCAAGTACCAAGTAATGATGTGCACTGTTGGGTGACCGCTGCCATTGCATTCAGACTGATGCTCACTTATGATCATCTTCTATGCGCTTCCTTTCTAGCTCACGCTTCGCAAGCTTTGTGCGCATGTGGTTGGAGTTGACCAGGGGCCAATGCAGTGGGAAGCTGCCCTGCAGGCACTGTCAGGTTGCAGGCTTTTGAGGAGTATGTGTGGCCTACATCTCAAGCAATCATGAACCAGCATCTGTGCAAGCAAAGCTGCGTCTACTTCACCATTGGGCTTTGTATATGTATAAGCTGAAGGCCTTTGCTTTTGGAAGCATGAAGCAGTTGCGGCGCAAGGTGCAATGCTGACACATTCTTAGAACCCCAGCCACTACATGTGTGGAGCACTGCATTGGCTCAACATGCATCATGGTCAACAAAGGGGCTTATTAATTCATGTCAGTCTACAGTGCGCCTTGTGTTTGTACCTCCAGGGGTGACACTCTGTTCTTACTGCTTGCTTGCATTAGCAAGCCTATGGCCAACAGGGTGCAAGCCTACCTTCCAATGACGCTTCAGGGTGCAGAATTCACAGATCTTCATGCCACATGTCCAGCATTCTTTGGTGGCGGGTCTGCAGCACACCTCGCATGTCACCACAAGCTGCGTCTGTGGGTCACAGTGCAGCCCAAGTCCCTCAAACTCATCAAGCAGAAGATCTTCATCACCTGCTGCCTGCATGAGATGCACATGCAGTTGATGTCTGGACAGAGCACTCGTTTTTGCTTTGCATGTTGCGAAATGCAAAGCCTGTCAGTTTGGAATTGGCAGGCACAAGCAGCGCATGTGGCAAATACAACCACACCATAGCTGACCTGAGACGGATTGCTTCTGACGTAGCGAAACTGTACTTCCTTGGCCCAAGTATCGTAGACCTCGCGCTGCCGAGGGTCCGAGAGCACCTCAAAGGCATGCTGTACCTGCGCGAACTCAACGGCTGTGCCACCTCTGTCTGGGTGATGCTTCTTGGCGAGCGATCTGTACGCCTGCATGAAGTGGTGCGCAGAAACATGAGCACACGTCGGACCTGACGCAGCGGGTCTGATCTCTACAAACGAATGTGTTCGCAGATCAGGTGCCAGCGGCAAAATATCAGTACCTTTTTTACATCGGCTGAGGTTGCCTTGATGCTCAAAGCCAGTAAACTGTACAATCCACGTCCGTCCAAATCATGCGCCTGCATGCAGTCGAACAGTTAGTTGCAGCAAATGTCGTGTTGTTTGTTCTCGGGGACTCGCTGGCAACGGTCAAGCACCTGTCTCCACGGGTCTGACGACATTGCCTCTGTACGTCTTGCAATCTTTGGGCATGAAGAGTGCCTGCACAATGCGCATCGGACTGGGCGAACCTTGAGGTGCCTCGGAGTTGCTGTGCGAGCGTTACAAAGTATCGGTTTCATTTACGGTTGCAAGTATGTGATATACCACCGTAAAATACGAACTGCACTGCTTGTGTGCTCGGTCAAGGGCGCAGCAGATCTGCCAGAGAACGCTGCATTGCTTGTGTTGTCTGATTGTGATGTGTTCAGCTGATTGCCTAGGCAAAAGGCCAGTCGCGCCTCAGATGCACCCGGTCGAGGGCACCTAACGTCAACGTCTTGTAGCTCACCTCTGCACGGAAGCCTTTCCTTGCCGCACTCTCCATCTGCCACACTGTGCTTGAAATGAAAACTATTCAAAGTGGCTCGGGCTCGACCTTTGAGGCCCCAGAGGCCTCAAAGAAGAAGGCGTTCAAGCCGGACAACCCAAAGCTTGCCAAGCGCTCACAACAGGAGCTGGAAAAGCTTAAGGCTCTTGGGCTGGCAAACGTACGTACCGATTAGATGTACATCAAAGCCGCTATCGAGAGCTTCTGAACACGCTTGGCTGACTTTTGCGCGGTTGTTCAGGCTAACTTTTCTAAGAAGCAGGCCGAGGAGCAAGCGGAGATAAAGAAGGCCAAGAAAGAGGGCAGGCCCGTGCCAGTAGCCAAGTATACCGAAGACAAGAGGCCTAAGCCGGACATGTCACAGAGCAAGGCTGTCAGGGACTTTGGGGACCTAAGGGCCAAGCAGGCTGCATTTCTGGCAGCAAAAGCCAAGGCTGCACCGCAAGGTCCCATTTCGCCTGTGTCCAGCTCAGGTGGCAGGCCTGGCAGCAGCCGCCTGACACGTCAGTCTTCCAGCAGCCCAGAATCTCCAGTGCAAAGACAGGCGGACTTGACTGCAATCCCTTCCACACTTCAAGCCGCTCAAGAGGTGCCAAATGGCAAGACAGCTAGGGCTAGGCTTTTCAAATCTGGTCAGTCTTCACCAGTTGCACCTGCAAGCCCCCAGCATGCTGGCGTCACACCTGACAAGCAGCCGCCAAGTCAGCAGCATTCCAGCAGCCAGCAGCTGTCAGAGCAACTGCCTGAGAAGCTGCTCCAGCAGCCGCAGCACAGCCACTCCATGCCTCAGCTGCAGCAGCACCCTCAGGCACAATCTGCAACAGCACAGCCTCAGGAGATTTTGGAGACACAGCCTGCACAAGCTCAACAGCAGTCTGAGAGCATGCAGCAACTGTTGAGGCCGTCTGGGCCATCCACTCTCAGAAATAGCATCCTTGAGCAGCTGACCCAGGGCGCTCCCACATCTTCTGGTTGGCCTGCTGAGGTGAAGCATTACTTCAAGAAGCTCCTGGATCACAGCCTGGAGTTGAGTCTGGAGAAACGTGGCTTTGTTGACAAGCTGGGACAAGCTGAGGCTCAGGCGCAAGAGATCCAGGAGCAGCTAGAATACCAAGCTGAGCAGATGATGGACCTGCAGTCACAGGTCAGCATTCATGCACGTGCCGTCTGCCCTGTCTGCCCTTGTCAACCAGCAATGCTCCTCTAGACATCCGACTCACCAGGCAGCTCATCAAGCGTAGCTGACAGAGCGCAAAACACGAGGCCGGTCAACAGCATAGCAGGTCCTGTACACTTGCCATGAGCAGCAGATGGGCTCCTTACATCAGCCATGCGCCAGATCAAGTTGTGCATACATAGTGTAGTCTTTCACTTCAAGAAACTCAAAGTGGGCACACCATTTCTGTAGGTGGCATCAAAGGAAGATGAGGTTGCGGCCAAGGAGGCTGAGCTGGCAGCCAAAGACACTCAGCTGAGTGCATCCCTGCGTGAGGCAGCAGAGATCAATGAGGAGTACATCAACGAGTTGACCACCACTCAGCAGCAGCTGGAGTCAGAGGTGGCCGACCTCACAAGTCAGCTTGAGGCAGCCAGCGATGCAGCTGCTCACAAAGAGAGGCAGGAGGCTGACGTGCAGGCTGCGCACAAGAGGCTGCGTGCACAGGCAGGCACTCACTTGTCTGACATTCCATGCTTGTGCAGCAACATGTGTGACCTGGTGTCAACACATGGTGACTGACCTGACATTGGTGCACTGTTGCACAGCCAAAGCAACCTTAGGACTGCAATTTTGTCACATCTCCGGCTTACACTTTGCTGTGGTACAGATTGAAGCTGTACTCTGGCCACTACATCTCTTGCCATCCTTAGCTTCAACTTGTCCCCTGCTACGGTCTGCAGTGAATGAGTCTTCCTTCTAAACTAGTATATCCTAGCCTTGGCTCTTGATTTGCCCTGCAAGCTGAATAAACAAGGCATTAATTCTGGGTGCAGGTACAAGCCTTAACAGATGAGCTGGAAAGTTCTCAGGATGCTGCGCAAGCCCGGGAAGATCAGCTGCAGGCAGACCTTGCAGAGTCCCAGCGCCAGGTGTGCTCGCTGTCAGCAGCAGCTTTTCCTGACCTGCTTGGCTGCCGTGTCAAAGCCATTATGACCAGGCCAGATGCTATGATCTGTGCAGCGACGTCGTGAGCACAGCCTTCGTTCAGGACTCTGTTGGCAATGATCATCCATCTGGTTTCCTTGTGAGTTGGTTGTTCCTCATCACCTCTGAATTGCCGTCATTGGTGTATGTGTCTCCAGCATAGTTTGTGCATGCAGACAGAGGAGGTCACAGCAAGTCTGAAGGCTGCCCAAGAAGCAGACGAGTCACACAGGGCTGCAGTCTCAAAGCAACTGCAGGAGCATGCTAGGCACGCTGAGGAGCTGAATGCCGCTTTGGAGCAAGCAAAGGCAGCCTTGAGCAGCCAGCAACACCAGGCTCTGGAAGACTTGCAGGCACAGACACAGCAACAGACTGCTGAGCTTGAGCAGCGTATGACAGAGCTGCAAGCCCAGGTACTGTGCTAGTGTTTGCTGAGCGTGCGGCGTGGCCATTTGCCTCGAGTGCATGTAAAGTAGGTCAGTTGCCATGCACAGTGTGGGCGGGGTCTATGCTGGGTGATTGTAGGCAGGTTGCAGCAGCAACACAAAGGCTTCATGAGCATGGTTTGTGACTGTCTTCCCTCTGAAGATTTCGTGTACTGGTCAAGTGTTTTTAGCTGACTGGTTTGCGCTCTGCACTGCCTACAGGAATGACAACTGCACATGCTGCTCGGTCATGCAGGCTGTTGACCAGTAAATTGATGGAGGTCATTGCTCTTTCTGAAACATGTATGCAGGTGGATGAGCTGTTTGATTCAAACACCGAGCTTGAGGAGGACAACACGCGCTTGGTTGGGCGTGCTGAGCGTGCTGAGGCTGAAACAAGTCAGCTGAAGGAACAGCTGGAGACAGCATTGGCTCAGGTCACTCCTCATGAACATCACCCTTTTGCATCAACGCAGACAACATCTGCATGCCAGAACGTGCCTCAGTCAACCAGTGCTGATGTGCTGATCTTCTGTTGTATGTTTCTGTGACTTTGACAACATTCCCTGCCTCTTGTCTCAAGCCATGGGCCTTCTGGCCCAGGAATGCAAGTGCATGCACCCAATGGCATGCGGAGACCTCTGTACATCTGTTGTGCGATGCATCTGCTATCTACTTGTGACTGTCCCATGCACAGACCTCTGGTGCTGCCGCAAGGCATTCAGCTTCTTCAAATCATGTACAGGCCTCTGACTCCAGTGAGCTGCAGCAGCTGCAATCACAGCTGGACAGTCACAAGGAAGCCGCGCAGCAGCTGAATGGCAGGTTGGCAGAAGCTGAGGCTGCTTTGAAGAAAGAAGAGGAGCAAGGGCAGCAGGCAGAGAGGCAGCTGGGGCAGATGGTAGAGGCTCAGCGGCGGTTGGGGCAGGAGCTGCAGGAGGGGGTGAACGCCAGGGAGGATGCTCAAGCCCAAAGGGACCAAGCTCAGGTACCCCTGCTGCAGCTAGACTTGCTCACGCTCATCTTTTTCTGCTGTTGTTGCCTCTGTTTCTCCGCAGGTTTTGCCACAATGCTCATCATTGGCTGCTTATGTCTCTTGCTTCACAGCTTCCTGTGTGCCTGTGTGGTTGCAGGTTTACATCACCCCTTCTGCATGATCTCCATTGCACTGATTTTGCCATGTGGACTGCCACTAAGCACAACAATTAACGCAACCAAAAGCATCCAGCCTATATATGACAAAGCTCTCGTCCAATCAAACTTTCTTCCCCTCAGGCCTGCCATCAAACATGCATAGCTTTCTTGAATCTTGTGATTCATGCAGCCGCATGTGCCTGTAGTCACACTCGCCACCATTGCAAGAAACTTGTTTTTCGTTGTTGCATTATCTACACTTGAGCACGATGTTTGCAAGCCCTGCCCCATTACAAAACAGCCTGTTATTCTTTGTTTGTTTGGTGCCAAAGGCTGCTGCCCAGTCTGCAATGGAGGCTCGTGACAAGCTGGACGAGGACCTTGCCCAGGCTCACAAGTCTGCGGCAGCCCTGCATGAGCAGCATGAGCAGGTTGTTGCTGACCTGGCAAGAGCCACCAGCACACCAGCCACCAGCCTGCCAGATGACTTGGCTCGCATCCAGGAGCTGTCTGACCAGGTGATCCTGCTGACACTTTTGACCACCCATGCTGTCAGGGCATCTTGTTTTTTGGGGGCGTGCGCTGCTGTCTAGGGCATGTCAGTTGTAGTGTTGCAAGGTGCAGCAACTACAAGAACATTGCTGCTAGCAGCAGGGTCTGATGACAATTGTGTGCTAGGCATCTGAGCATGATCTGATGGCTTCGAGCAAGCTCTGCTTCTTACAAAGCCAATTCACACTGGCAGCTCCTCTGTGATGGTCACCAAGTGTTGGGTGTTGCCCAGCTACGTGTGTGCTGTGAGTCTGTGCATCATGATGGCCAAGCAACACAAGAAACGCTGCAAGGAGCGAGAATGTGCTCTTCCATGCTTGCAGATGTCCAAATATGAGAGCACTGTAGAGCGCCTCTCAGCAGAATTGGGCAGCACAAGGCAAGAGCTTGATCAGCTACAAGGCGAGCAGAATCAGCTTAGAGCCACAAATGAGCAATTGCAAGCAGACTTGGAGGCTAGTCAGGAGCAGGTTTACAGCCAAATTGGTGACTACAAGTCCCAGATAGATCAGCTGCAGGAGCAGCTGGCTGACGCCAAGGAAGACTTGTCATCAGCCCAACAGCTGCAGCAGTCAGCAGAAGCTGCTCAGCAGCAACTGCAGGCAGATCTGTCATCAGCTCAAGTTGCATCTAGCCAGGAAGTGAGGAATCTGCAGGATCAGGTGGCTCAGCTTGAGCAACATAATTCTGCTGAGGCTGCACAGCATGAGGACACAGTTCAAACGCAGCGTGCTGAGCTGGCACAGCAGGCAAAGCGTATGGCTGAGTTTGAGGCAGCAATCAGGGAGAGTGATGAGGCCAGAGTCAGGCTGGAGGAAGAGTATAAATATGCGCTTCAGGAGGCAGGGCAGCGTGAGGAAGCCCTCAGAGAAGAGCTGGCCGCTACTCAGGTAGCATTCTCAGCACAAAACTAACCACTGATTACATCACACAACTAATCTTGTGCCTGCCAATAGACTGCGCTATCCTGTGGTATAGCACACCACGTATGCACCTGTTCCAGCAAAACATCATGATGTTATGACATGTCTGTAGAGACTTGTGTATGTCATGCTTGGGGTTGACAACATCTTGCAGAGTTGCACGTCTGGTGCATAAGTCCTATTGGTTGGTGCCAAATAGTGTCTTGGCAGGGTTGCCCACACTTTCTCCTCTCCAAGCTAGTCAAGCTATCAAAACTGCTGTATCAGTGTGTTGCATTGTGACTCGCGTCACAGGCTGTGGCTTCTGCAGGGCAATGAGGACTTGCAACAGCAGCTGGAGGCAGCACTGCAGCGGAGTGAGCAGCTGCAGCAGCAGTTGACACAGCAGCAGCAGCAAGTCTCTGAGCAGCTGCAGAATATTGAAGAGGTGTTTTGCTGCTTCGTTGCCTTGTTCTGCATTGTCAGCCAAGCGTGTTACATGTCAGCAAGTCATATCCAAGTTACAGTATGATTGATCTTGCTCTACAAGCCATGTTGCGTATGCTGCTCACACCATACAAACATGGACGTATCTCATTTTGCAGACATGGATGGCTTGGTCATCTTATGGCTGACATGAACGGCTTCGTCATGTTGTGCCTGTAACAAGTATGTTGGCTCTGTGCGACATGCAATGAGGGTGTTGCAGGAGAAGCAGGGCTACTTGAGGGAGCTGGAGGAGCTAATCCCTCAGATGGAAACCCTCATTCAGGACAAGGACACCCTAGACCAGCAGGTCAGCTTTATGCATCTGCCATGCACTTCTGCCATGCTTGCATGAGCCACAAGGGCCTGCATGTGCTGCACCCTACATTGCTCCTCTGCTTGCAGCTTGCCAATTGGCCTCATCTCTTTCTTTGCATGCTGTCTTTGACTGCCTTGTTGCTGAGCATGTTCTGCAGTACTGTGTGAGGCTGGTTGGTCATAACAGTGGTTGGGACTGCTCAGAGCATCTCGTGCAGCAGCTATTATAGCCATTTGCATGCAGCAACCGTAACCAAGCAAGCATTGAACATTCAAAATTCATGCATGTCAACTGCCTCTGGGCTGTGAGATGTCCCTTCCCCATGTAGGTTGCCAGCCTGACTGGCCAACTGGATTCTGCTGCCCAGTCAAGCCAGGACCTGCAAGGGCAGCTCCAGTCAGCAGAGCAGAGCCAAAGGGAGCTCAGAAGGCAAGTGGAGAAGGGTGAACGCAGCAGGGAAGAGATGCAGGGCGCTGCCCAGCAAGCCAAGGCTGCTGATGTGCAAGTCAAGGCTCTGCAGGCCCGCCTCACACAAGCCACTGAGGCCACTTCCACCATTGGCAAGGACCTCGCGCAGGCTCGCACACAGGTACATTGGCAGATTCTGCGTCTTGATAATCAGTCAGCTGTAAATAATAATAATTAAAACGCTTTCCAGCTCATGATGAGCTAGGTACGTGCAGGACAAGTCTTGTCTCTCCAGAGCAGTCAGCTGTGCATACTGCAATTTGACTCCTCCAGGATGCCAATCAACAATGTGTGTCACCCTTATATTGCAATGGTGAGTATTCAGGTCACAAACAGCCCCTTGGGAACCCCCTTCTGTTCAAGCTTGCACACAGACGTGTTTTGACAAGCCCCTCATGTATTGTCTCTGAATCCCATCAAGCAATCGTAAGGGCTGCAGATGAATGTGCAAGATGTGGTATATGTACAGTGCTGGCTTAGCTTTGTCTGGCTCCTTGCATCCCTTAGGCCAACCTTGAGACAACATTGCTAGACTAGCATGAGCTGGTTCATGCTTGCACGCAGTGCCCCTGAGTTTAATACACAGGAGATCCAAGTATTATTATAGTGCCTCTGTCAAGGACTCGTTTCAGCAGGCCTGCACAAGACAAAGCTCCTGACTGCAGGCATCTGAGGCAGAGGCTCGAGCTGCCAGTGCTGAGGCCGAGCTGGAGGAGATGAGAGAGGCGCCAGCCAGCAGTGGCAGCACCATTGAGCAGTGGCAGTCTGCCTATGCTGACCTGCAGCAGCAGCAGGCCACAGCTGATGCGGAGCTGCAGCAGCTGCGGGAGGCTGCTGGCAGCAGTGGCAGCAGCATTGAGGAGTGGCGCAATGCTTATGCTGACCTGCAGCAGCACTACTCCTCCATGCAGGTCAGTGAACCACCAGTTGCATCTGCCTACACTGTGGTGCATTGAATGCTGCATTGTGTCACAATGCAAGATGACCTTGTCATCAACTAATATAATTGTTTTCCTGCCCAAGATCTGTTGTCAGCAAGGTCCAATGCAATGCAGCTGATATTTTCTCAGAGGGCCCTGTGGCTATATCACTTCTGTCTCTTGCTGCATTCTGGCAAGACACGTTGTCCCAAAGCTCACTTTTTGTATCTACAAGAGGGCTAAAGGAAGAGGAAACAAAGAAAACCAGGAAAATAGGCGTGATCCCCCATACATTTAGGCTTTTCTTTCTCCTAGCAGGGCTATAGCCTGTGGTCATAGCTCTGGGCTGCCGCGTCAGGAGGCTCTGACGATTGCCAAAAAGCATAGACTCTTCCTTTCTTTTCCCAAGGCCCAGTGTTGGGCCATCTCTTGTGATCCAGATGTAACAGCAGCTGATCCTCTCCAGCAGCTGTTGCATTGCCAGGAAGCAGTTGTGAATGACTGATGCAGGCTGCACATGGTGAGCTAGAAGGCCGCATTCAGGACTTGACTGCTCAACTGGAGGAGGCACAAGCTGCTGCTGCTAGCCCAGGTCAGCTCATTTTGGCCTCCAACCTGGTCTGGCACCCTTGCATGTCTGCCCTTCATGGTGTTTTTCCTACCTTGCAGCAGACAGAACAGATCATCAACTACTCGCAAGTATTGTCTGATCTGAGCAAGCATTAGTGTGTGACACATATATGTCATATGAGCCACTGCTGGTTGTGCCTGCTGTCTATCAAAATTGTTTGCAAAGGGGCTGAGTAAATGCTGTGTCTTTGACCTCTCCCACAGCTACTTGCTGCTTTGAATAGCCCTCACTGACATGCTGAGCTGCACAAATGCTTCAGTAAGTAAAAGAATCCACTCAACAAGGCGTTGACTGGTAGAGTGGCTGTGCAGTTGCAGAGGCAGCGCTGCCAGCTCCTCCTCAGGTCATGTCAGCTGAGCGCAGCATGAGTGATGGGGGAGTGAGGCTGAGGGAGGCACAGCAGCAGGTGGCTCACCTGGAGCTCAGTTTGGTGCAAGTGCGTGGTGAGGCTCAAGCTCTCAGGGCTGAGATGGAGGCTCAGCGCAACCGAGCCACTCAGCTGGAGCAGCTCTTCCAACAGCAGGTCAGTCCTCTTTGCATCATGCCGCCATCAGCAAGACCTATGCTCAACACAACAGCCCATGTCAAACTGTGCCTGGTGCACAGCCTGTTGTAGCCGCTTTTGTCACTGTCACATCCTGTTTTTTCACTGTTAAGTGACAGTGTGTCAGCTGGGCAGGGCCAACATTGCATGCATAATATAGCCTGTCTTCTTTCACATTGCTCATTTCGTTCGAATGATAGGAGTGACCTCATCTGTGGTGCGCAGGCACGAGCGAAGAGGCAGACCTCACCACCCCACCTCATCACCAACAAGAAAGATGAGGACAATGAGTTTGATATTGAGGCTGCAGTGCTGACTGGCGGCGGCGCTGGTGGCTTCCAGCCATTGGCTGGCTTGGTGCGAGGTGCACCAGCCCCTCTGAACAATAGACTGGTTGTCAAGGGCGCTCACCAGCTGGACAGAGTATTTGTTGGCATGGACCAGCGGCCCCTTGCCAGAGCAGCTGCAATGATATACATCATTGTGCTGCATCTAGTTGCAGTCTTCGTGTAGACTTTGAGTGTCCCAGACTCTTGCTGCGCTGCTGCGACATTTCGTTTGCACTAGCTCAGCCATGTACTTTGCGTTTTGCTAATTTGATTCCAGTCTCTATTTGCACCAGCTGCTGGACACCTTGCTGTAAGCGTTGTCAACGTGACCATATGCACAAGCTGTAGCTTGGCCTGTTGCTGTCAGCACTATGGCAAAAATCAGATTTACACTTGCTTTGGACAGCCCGCTCTGTTGCAATTTCTCCCCTTAAACCACTTATTGCTGTTTCTCCTCTATTCGTAGCAGCTGGAATACTGTGACGCAGACCAAGTACTCATACTCGGGAACTCTGTCTGTGTATTGTTTCACAGTACACTTAATAATTCCAGCTCTGCTGCACACAGACAGCTGATGAGGTTGACCTTTATATATCCTATCAGCAACACATTGCACTGTGGTTGTGCTTGATGGTGCAAAGTTGGCGCTGACATCTGTGGACATGCTTGGTAGTACCAAGGACCGAATTAGTTGCAACCCAATATACCACAGGTTCAATTCCATCTTGAAGTACATGTAAAACAGCCGAAGACACAAATTAACGAAATTGTTTGGTTCACGTCCTGCATGCATGTTCCTGCATGACTTCATTGTGCCGTGTGCCGCAGTGATCAGGTGCTGCCAACATGGTCATAGGTCACAACTCAGCATAATCATCTCGCTGCATGGCAGAAGTCTGTGTGCTGTTTGCATCAAGGTGGGTCGTGTTTGAATCAGCAGGCATTTTTTCTTCTTGTGCCGGCGGGCTAGCAACTGCGCTAGCAGGTTTGAAGTTGTCTGCAAGCTGATCCTTAATGTTGTCTGGAATGGCATTCACAATCCCAGCAAAAGCATCTGCATGTCCTGACTCATCCATCTGTTGCTGAGACACAAATCGTCTGTCTGACTCTTGCTGGTCATCAACTGCGCCTATCTGAGGAACGGACTGTTTTGACTTGCTTTTGGACAGAGAGGCAAGACCCTGAGTCTCGGTCTGGTAGACTGTATCATCCAGGTTGCCAGCGATTGGCTGTGATGGGCCATCGCTACTGTCCTGACCACCCAAGGCTGTACTCTGCCTGCCGGTGCTCCGTACATTTATTTCATCAGCTGATTCACCCTTGGGTAGTGACTGAGCCTGCTCAGCATCATTGCCAGCTGGCATCATGGTCTCGCTTTGCTGCTGATCCGCCTGAATGGGCTGTTCCACAGTGATGTCACCTGCCCTGCTGTCTCCCTTGTCATCCACTGATGGCTCTAAGTCATCGTGAGAGCTGTTCAGCAACTGCTGAATGGCACTCGTCACATTCTCTTGAAGACCCATGGAGGCATCGTTACCAGTGAGGCTGTCAGGCAGAACGCCCTGCAGCAAGCTGCTTGGCTGCTGCCCATCTGCTGATGCTGGGCGCCCCTCAGTGTGATTGACAAAGGTGGCGATGTGAACAGAAGCCGGCTTGTCTGAGCTGGCGTTGCTGAGCAGGGCCGCATGGCGAGGCAGTGCTTGCTCATCAGAGCCTTTCTGCAGCAGAGCATGCAGTGCCCTTTCTGCTCACTGTGTTTTGCTCTCATCCCATGTGCGATACAAGGAGCACATTCAATGCTCAATGCTGAATGCCAGTGAAAGACATGATGCTGCAGCGATGCACTTGTGCATGCTTGGAGGTATCAGTTGGCATGGAGACTGTATCAATTACACCCGAAAAGGTCACATACAGCATAGTTTGGGCGCCCACACTTGGAGTGTGAGATCAAGTATGGCGCTTACCTGCGCAGTGTTCTTAGGGTACGCTTGTCCAGCATCCAAGCTGAGTGACTGAAGCCTCTGCTGCTCTGTAGCTTGCTCAACTGCAGCCGCCACTGCCTCTTGCAGCCCTTCCTCATTGCTGCTAGTCTGGTCCTGCTGCACAGACTCAAGCCCGGCCTCTGTATCAGACGCATCATATCCAGATGCATCAGCAGATTCAGTCTCTTGAGGGCCACTGTTCCTAATATTGTCTGGAATGCTGGCCAGAATCTTGGCAAACGCTCCTCCATGTCCTGACTCGTCCATCTGCTTCTGGGTCACATACCTTCTGTCTGGCTCCTTCTGTGTTGGGTTGCTGGGCTCAGCGGGGGATACAATAGGGCTGGAGTCTGTCTGCGTACAGACACAACAACTCATTCACAACAAAGCTACACGAGTAGGACAGACGAATGCACAGCCATAATCTCTTCATAATTTCCCTGGTGCTGTCAAGCAGCAACAATGACAGACAGTCATGGCTTGTAGCCATGATGATGTACATTGAAGGAGTGCTGCTGTAGATGCAGTACTGTGCCATACTGCATGTTTGGAGCTACACAGGCAAACAGCTGGCAGCACGCTGACCTTGAACGCAGGGGTAGCAGGAGGGATTCCCAGTGCATCACCAGGCTTGGATGGCTGCTGCTGTGGCTTGGATAGCTCCTGCTTGGCAGCATGCCGCTGCAGAAGCTTCTCAGCCTGATCAGCATTTTGCAGGGTGTCAGGAGTTGGCTTTTGCCTTAGTCCATCTGTCCCTGGATCATCTCCCCGAGCTGCATAGCACTAGCAACTTTCATACTCAAGATTGGGCTGGTGTAAACAATTGGTGCCGCTGGCTGATTGTCATGGCAATGCAGGTGGCTTGCCTACAGCTGAGGCTCAGCAGCATCTTGGCCCAAAGCGTAGGCAACTTTCTACTGCTTAACTGATGTTGAGGTGCAAAAGCATGACTGACTTGCAATCACTTAGTAATGGTGCACATGACTTCGTCTACCAACAGGCCACACAGCACGCATGGATAGATGGAAGAGTTTCAAGGCCACAAGGGTCAGATTGGCTGTGCATGGCTGCCACAGGATGGCCTGTGAGCCTAACGAGCAACACTTGAATGCTTGGGAAACATCAAAGATGTCAAGCAGGCAGAACCTTGATGACAGATCAGTACACTGGAACACACCCTTGACTGGGCGAGTAAGGTCATCAAGGTCTTGAGCTGAGCTGCGAGACCAGCTTGGTACCAGCTTGCCCAATCCGGTCTTGACAAAGGTTGGCACAAAGTACCGAGCACGCTTCTGGACCACATACAGGCAGACCATCAGAAGCATGGCAAAGCCACCATACAGCACAAACTTGTCCCAGGTGCTGTGCCTTTTCAAGGTTCTCAGCAGCCGCTTAGAGCTGCCAAAGACATCAGACTGTCCCTGGTACTCTGTGGTGACCTTCTGCAGCTGCGCATGGGATGCATCCATGGATGCCAAAAGTGTCTGTGTGTTGTCAACCTGTTCAAGCATAACTTGTCTGGAGCGCTGTAAGCTGCCAGTGGTGCTTTGAGCGGCCCCAAGCACTTCTGCTTCAGTCTGCAGCAATCAAAAGATACTGGAAGTGTGCTGTGCAATGTACAAACACCTTTTGATGATGCAGCATGAGTAACAGTGCCAGCGCAACTTAAAGTACCTGTAACTCCCGCTGTCGTCTGGTAGGATCTCCTCCAGCTAACAGCAGCTTTCGGTTTTCTTCCTGAGGATCCACTTTCTTCATCATTTTGGCCTTGCTGTAATCAGTCTGAATATCTTGGTACTGCTGTTTGTACCGCTGCAATCTGCCTAGTACAGTCTCATCTTCCTCCTCCCTGAAGAAGTAAGCTGAGAGTTGGGTCCGTGGCCAGTCAAATCTGAACATAGTTTCTTTTCAGAATGCCGTGCAAAGGTCTCTACTCACTCTTGGTCTTCAGCCAAGAACTCCAGCTCGCGCATGACAGCACGCATGCTGTTAAAGTCGTGCTCAAGCGCGGTTTCCGCGTCTTTGAGCTCGCCATTCTGCAATCCAACTACTTTTTGGATCTTGAGTTTTACAGATGAGCTGAGACCATCCAGCTGGGCCTCCAACGAGCTCTGGTCTGGGCCTTGCATGTCTGATCAATCTTGGACAGACAAGACTAGCCGCGCGCAACACTGTCGCAGCTCAGCGGCGATCACAATAATGGCATCATGGTGGTTTTGACATAAATGAAGCTGCGCAAGGGTCGCGGGAGCTCAGTCAACTCTGTCTAGGTCAGTCAAGCATTTCCAGACATAATGCTGTTTGATGGTAAGCGGCATGGTTCGAGCAGCACGTTTCGTCACGGACGAGCGTGCTGAGGTACGCGTAATGCCCCACATAATCGTTTCTGTCGAAGTCCGTCAGTTGCCGTTGCGGTGACCCCCGCAACAGGTGCAAGTGAAAGATGCATCTAAACTTGGAAAAGCACGATCAACACGTCCTTGCTGAGCCGCTCGATCATGATGGCCACAGCCACGGTTGAGATAACTTCACCTGCCGATAAGACACAGTTTGGCTGACTGGTTCTCATCAGCATGAATGCAGCTAACTGTGCTTTAGCCAACGGGCTAGTGTCAGCTGCATATGTCCAGCAAGGGCAGCAAGCATTGACTGCAAGATGCAATTTGGTCAAGTCTTTGCTGTCACAGCGCAAGCTGCCTGTGGATGGCTGGGATGATGCAACAATAGAGATGTTGCTGCAGGTCAGCGCTACAGACGGCAGCATTGTGCCAGCATTCCATGTGTTCTAGCAGAGCAAATTCAACGTCTGGATATGTTGCATACAGGATGCAGCTTCCATGGACAGCAACAACTTCCTCAACAACATTGGTGTAGGCGAGCGGGAAGCAAGGGTAGCAAGCGATCTGGTGGCAAGGCGGCATTACAGACTGGCCCATGGGATGGGCCGATCAGGGGATGTTGCTGCAGAACAGCCCAAGGTAAGAGAGCACACAGCACAGAGTACAATCACAGCTTGTGTCATAGACAATGGCACACACGCAACATGATAGTTACATATGCCAATGATACTGACACTGCAACCAGAGTCTTGGCTTCCCTGCATATTGCAACGCTGAATACATGCCTATAGACATCTACTTTGCACCTGCCACTGTAAGTCACTGCCCCTGGAACATCAGTGTTCCTCCCTGCAGGCAGCGGGCTCCTCGATGCTCGTCAAGCTGACCAACATTCTGACCCAGCATGCACTTCAGCTGGCAGGCATGCTGGATGTGAAAGCCATCACAGTGCTGCCTGTCGCCACAGGAATGGCCATCACGCTCACACTGCTTGCTATGAAGGCAGCACGCCCTCAGACAGCCAAGTATGTCCTCTGGCCTCGCATTGACCAGAAGACCTGTCTTAAAGCCATTGCGTCAGCCGGGATGCAGCCTGTTGTGATTGAGAACCTGCTTGTGGGTGATCAGCTCACAACAGATCTGGAGGCAGTCAAGACTCAGGTGGAGAATCTTGGAGCAGAGACCATTGTGTGTGTTCTGACTACAAGTAGCTGTTTTGCACCAAGAGGGGCAGACAAGCTTGTGGACATAGCCAAGCTGTGCAGCAGCATGGGTGTTGGGCATGTCATCAACAATGCTTATGGGATCCAATCAGCTGCTCTGTGTAAGCTCATCACCTCAGCGTGGCGCAAGGGCCGTGTGGATGCAGTGGTTCAGAGCACTGACAAGAACTTCATGGTGCCTGTTGGGGGCGCAGTCATTGCAGCTGGGCCTTGCACACCTTCATTGATTGAGGCCATCAATAGGACATACCCAGGCAGAGCATCTATGTCACCCTTGTTAGATTTGCTGATCACACTGCTTCACTGGGGGCAAAATGGCTGGCAACAAGTGCTGCAAGAAAGGGAGAACCTGTATGTTTACACCAGGGAGCAGCTCGAGCTTGTTGCTGCTGAGCTTCAGGAGCGAGTTTTGCAGACGCCAGATAATCCAATCTCACTAGGTTTCACTCTCAGCAACTTGCACTTGACAGCAGACAAAGCAGGTCAGACAGATGCACAGACAAAGCACGTCAGCTTTCTTGGGTCAATGCTCTTCAAACGCTGTGTGTCAGGCACTAGGGTAATAGCCCGTGGGACAAAGCAGAATGTTGCAGGCATTGGTTTGACAGGGTTTGGTGCGCACTGTGACGCGTATCCGTGTGATTATTTGACAGTCGCAGCTGCTTTGGGTACTAGTAAAGCAGATGTGTTGTCTTTTCTTTCAAAGCTGAAGCAGTGTTATTTAGCGCTTCAAGAACAACAGTAGCGCCTGCATTTTCAGACAGTCAGCAAGTCGACTGTGACATTGTAACACTGTGTTCGACGCTTGGACAGCATGATGCTGCACATTTTTGTTTGCAGTATGCATTGGTGTAGTATAGCAACTTGTTTATACCTGCAGAGGTGTTCTAGAGTCAAGAGATGCAGCATTTCTTCTGCATGACTGCACAGCACATGTGAGCTGTGATCAGCATATGTTGCGCTTTTTTCTGCAAAAAGCTTGTTTTCTGAATGGCATGAAGCGCAAAAAGCTTGTTTGCCATCACTTTCACCTGGAACTGCTTCATGCCTGATGAGATTGTATGCTAAACTTTGTTCGGTTGAGGACTATGTTGCAAGTGTGCAAAGCTCGATAAAGACTCGGTCTGAGGCTCTCAGCAGGCAATGGTCAAAGCCCATGCTGCAGTTAGGTGCGCTTTGGAGTAGCACGCTCTGCCTCAGCCTGTGAGACAAGCTTAGCTGCACCACAATGTAATGTTGGAGCATGCAATGAGTCAAGCTGCGTTTGAGATTCCAGAGAGTTGTGAGGAGCTGTGTGTGTTGTTGTGTATCGATCCGGAGGGCTACATTGAACGATGTTGTCCTGAGAATGGTGAAGGGCTAGTATGCTTAGCACAACATACAGGTTGACCGCCTGCCCTGAGGCCCAAAGCACCAAGGCAGCTGGCCTCTTACTCGCTGCACGTCCTGCAACAAGGCATGTGCCATTTTTATCAGCTACATCGAACTCTCAGGGATCCTCGTCTCGCCCAAACGAGTACTTTGGATCGGACGGGAGGCGAAAGTCAACAATCGAGGAAGCTTTTGCCCCAGACACGAAAGGCCTTCTCAACACAGCTGCCTCTGGTGGGAGACAGCCTCCCTGGGGAATCTCATGGCAGACCAATGAGCAATCTCTGGAGTGGAACGATGACATCAAGCAAAGACTGCTGACGGTATGCCGGTGATATGGGCAGCAAGGCTGACAGCTTGAGCAGCCTGTGCAAACTGCTGAGTGACAGCACACTTGTCTTTGTACAGCGTGTGACTGCTGAAAAGCTAAACATCACAGAAGAAGCCATGTCACAAAAACTGGGAGAGCTGCAACGCCTGTTGCCAAATCTTCTCCAGAAAATGACTGTCATGGGCCCTGATCTGTTGGCCCAGCTTTCAGCTGACCCATCTCAACTAGCAGGAAAACTTTTGCAACTCAAGATCATTTTCCCTGAGGCAGACACGTCCAGGATGGTATCCAATCAGATATCAATGTCTTGAAAGCTGACCTTCAACAAGTTGCTGCTGCAGCTGAAGAGCTCAGGTCTATTCTACCAAATGTCAATGTAGATAAGTAAGTTCACAAGCCACAGTTATCAACAAAGCCAAAGGCAACAGAGCCTATCAACATGTGCTAGCAGTTTGCTCAATTTGGAATGCCTGCAGACTATACACCTCCAGGCCTTTGACACCTTACATGGGCAATCATGCAGGTTGGTCCAAGACAACCCTGTAGTCCTAGATGTTGCTGCATTCCAGAAGACGATGCAGCATGCTAGGCAAATTATGGGTCCAGACCTCGACATCATTGACACTTTGAAAAGAAGGCCTGAAATGATCTTCCAGTTCCAGCAGGGGAAGGACATCATACCATATGATGAAGTGCCCACCCATAAAGGCCAAAAGTAAGACAGCTGGCATGTTGCAGACCAATGCATGCATTTGTTACGCAGTGTAAAGTGTCAGTGTCAAGTCAAGGGTCTCCGTGTCAAGCCAAGCATGCCCATCATAGCCAAAGCACTGTGCTCAGCCCTTCTGTGTGCTTTGAGCCCTTGCACACCTTGTGGTGCCTAGTGATAAGTATTAGACCTTCTTGTGTACATCTGATATCTAGATCTGTTTCCGCGACTATTGAAGCTGATAGAATGGTTGTGTAATTATAGACGTTCACAACGTTGTGTCATAACACCATGTGAGAATTTGTCTAAGGTTGATGGTGATTTCAAATCTGTTCATAAATGCAATGACAGATGATGCGTAACATGTACAGCCAGTCATTCATGGGCCCTATCCACTTGCAATTGCACCTCAGCTTATGTCCATGCATGGTCCATATTGTGCATGGTCCATATGGTTAAAGTGTTCAACCATGAGCCAAAAATCGGCCCGTCAAATGGTCATACTGATCATCGAATTCATCGTACCACTAAGAAAAATGGTCATACCATGGCAAAACCCTAGCTTCGCTTACTGAACCCTGTCGCAGCATGCAAAGCGCACACTGCCTGTGCAAGCTGTTCCCACCCTTTGCGAGTATTTCACGGCCTTGCTGCGTCCGAGTTTTGTAAGCAATCAAAGATCAGCATGTACGGCGGGTACGATGCGGGCGCAAGCCAATTTGCTGGGGGCGGGTTCATGCCCAGGTCAGGCTTTGTATTCCGAAAGCTGCAGCGCGCCCGGTTCATCTGATGCTAAAATCATCGTTTGTTTGCTGCAGCCCAGCCAACGGTGCTGACGTTGGTAGCTCACCTGCACAAGCGGTGCGTATGACATTTCTTATTTGGTTCAACACTGATCTTACTGCTGATCTGGACCGATAACAGCTTTGTACTGCAGAGGTCAAAAGGAAGCGTGCAGACATTGAGAGCACTTACAGTCAAGCAAATCTATGAAGTAAAATGTAGTATGATCATGCTGCAGCAGCACATTCTGCTCTGGCCGGGCTGTGGAAACACAAGCAAAAGTGCCTTTGGTGCAGGGAACCCTCAATGCATCTGATGACCAGTATAGAGTAGACAACGAGGAGTTGCACAACGTACGCACACATCCTGAGCCTGTGCTTTGCTGTGCTGCCATCACGTTTACGTTGCAGCAGCTCTAATGGCGTGCTGCAGATTACACTGGTCGGCAAGATCATCTCTGCACATGAGGCACCCACACACCTCTCATTCACCATTGACGATGGGACTGGAAAGATTGAGCTGTCCTTCTGGACCAGCGGAGATGATGAACAGGAGCAGGTTAGAATAAATCCTCCTTGTACCGTTGTCACATATATGAAACATTGACCTTCTTGTCTCTTGTGCTGTACACATTGCTGACTTCTCCATGTGCATTGCAATGGTCAGCGTCATGTCTCTGCTGCAACACCCAGGCCATCATGTGTGAACATGAGCCAGGTAAAGCTGATGATGCAATTTGCAGATGGCACAAAGGAGGGCAGATTGGCGGGTTGGTGTATATGTGCGGGTGCATGGGCACCTGAGAAGTTTTGAAAACAAGAAGAGCATGGTAGTGTTCAGTCTGAAGGTCATTCATGACTTCAATGAGGTCAGTCAGAACCTTCTGCGCCCCATTTCTGCCTATACTCTGCCAGTGGCTGTCAAGAGGTCTTCCTGTATGTATATTGCAGACGAGTAGACTTGTACGACGCGTATCCAGCTCACAGGCTTATACCATTTATGCCTTGCAGGTGTCCTTCCATTTTCTGCAGTGCATCTTCCAGCACGTTCACCTGGCGCGAGGACAGTCACAACCTGGCAGCACGGTAAGCACCGCAACCCTGTTTTGGCTCCCTTTGCAGTCTCAGATTGTGGACACACACAGTGGCGCATAAAGGCGTTGTGTCAGAATGATAGTTACACGTCTGACATGTATGTAAAGCATGATGCCTGCAATGATGGCACAACCCAGTCATTATCATTTCAAGACTTTGAGTTTGTTGAGCACCACATCTCGGCAGAAGTCATGCTGCTGCAGGCTGAGTGGCATGAACACATCATTGTCTTGAGGTGTTCATGGTGTTGATATATGGCTTTTGTGTCATCACAGGCGCAAGGTGGAAGCAAGATGAACATTGCTGGCAATGCAGCAGGTCCTGCCAGTGCAGCGCCTTCTGGTGATGGTATGACTGCAGGCATGACCCCTGTTCAGAAGGACTGCTGGGCAATCTTCAACCACCCTGATAACTGTGCACGGGAAAGTGGGGCTGGTATTGATGAGGTGAGACTGCAAGCAGGCCTTCAATGCATTCTGGTTGTGACTGCATCTTTGGCAGCAATTCTGCTTGAGCGTTCAGAAACATGGAGGATGCTGCGATGAGACCTGAGTGCATTTGCAGGTGATTGCGCAACTGAATGGCACACACTCCGTTCCAGCAATCAGACAGGCTGCGGAGTTTTTGGTAGCCGAGGGTCATCTTTACACAACTACTGATGACCTACATTACAAGTCAACAGCCATGTAGATTACTACTTCTTCAATGTACGAATGTCTAAATGTAGGCATCATTGCTGCCTGCCTGCCAGCAGACTGTGCATCCCTGACTAACTTTTAACCTGACAGTACAAGAGTATTGACCTATATGGAAAACATGAAATGGCTGTTTTAAAGCATGGCTGTCAGCAATGAAGCCACTTCAGCTACCAGTGATCTTTGCGCTTTCTGCCTGTGTATTTGCTATCAGAAGACACGTTGGTGTAACCTTTCTTGCGCATTTGATTCTTCTTTTTGTATACCCAGTCTTTACCCTTGCCTTCTGGATGGCGATGGGAGCCCTGCAGTCAAGACAGCCTTTGTTCAGTTGTCTACAAACCTGCATTTTGAATCAACAATGACCATTCTACAGCATGACCAAGACATGAGACAAACCAGGCCTTACCTGAATATTGCCATTGGCCGTCTTTCGCCTCTTGTTGCCTCGTTGTCTGCTGGCAACCTGCACCTCTTGATCTTCATCAGAGTCCTCACCATTGATGCCTTTGGCTTGGGGCTGGTAGCCGGATGAACCTACCATGAGCACAAGGAAGTACTTCTTGGCTCTTGTGCTGTGAGGGAAGTCAACCACAAGACCACCAGAAAAGCCAGCTTTCATTGCTGTGCTTGTGAGCATCTCTGCCTGCAACATGGCAGCTTCTTTGCAGTGTTGCTGAATGTCATGGGTCCATCAGCACATGTTGTGCAGGAGATGTTATGCTGCAAAGATGGCTTACCATACCTGTTGTGCATTTTCTGGATATATTTGCAGAACTGCGCGTCCTCCACGTACCAGACATGCATACAAGCTTTCAAATAGCCGACGCATCCTTTTGCGGGGTTCGTGATCTGTCTGATCCTGCAGACAACATGTGCCAACCTTTGGATCATTGCAATGTGTCCCACAGCTCACATGCAAATAATGAGACACCTTCACAGTTCAATGTTGCCCAGTAATGCCCAAGACACCTTACCGCATTACACAGCCATTGCACAGCTGAGATGCTGATGGCACCATCAAAGCTGCCAGGTCGCAACGGCAGGCCATGGCCCAGGTCATGCAAGCAAAGGTCACCCTCCACTTCTCGCTCCTTTGCAACATCCAGCATTGCCTCGCTGATGTCTAACCCCTACAACAAAGGACAGCCATAAGAGCCTGCCTCAAGTGTGTATGCATTGGAGGTTTCTGGACTGTGCTCTTCTGCTGAAACTTCTACCGTCGGCAACACTGAGTCAGTTCCTGCATAGCAACGTTTGAAACTAATATGCACAGTATGGCAGGCAAAGTAACAACCAACCACACAAGCTCTTTTCATACATGAGCGGCTCCTGCCTAGCAATAAACATCTATCAGTACTACTGTGTGTTGACCATCTCAGGGCACTAAACACTCAGCCAATGCATTGCTGGACAAGCAACAAGATTGCTGTTTACAGCTATGCCTTGCTCAAGTCACAGCGTGGCATTCATTGTAGTCTACAGATGCACATACCACCCAAGTGTGGCCCTGCTTGGTGAGGCTTTCCCCACTGAGACCTGATCCGCAACCCAAATCAAGTAGCAGCTTTGGCACACCATCCTGAGGCAGGGCCAGTAGCTCTAGCGCACGCTCAGTCAAAGTTTCCTGGAAAAACAGGTAGTTTGAAGTCTGGACTCCTGGAACACTGTCGCTTGTGCCGCGAGAGATCTGACCGTGACAAGACGAAAGGAGCCTAGTTGGTACTTGTCAAGCAAGTGCTCTGACCGCAGGCTGTTGTACCTGAATCTGCATGATTCGACTGTTTGTCGTGTACTTCCGGGCTTCTTCCGCATTGTAGTATATATCTGGTGGGGCTGTATGCTCTGGTCTTTCGCTTTTGCCCATCTTGTCGACAAGGCCGCCGCGACCTAGCGCCTTAGCCCTGACTGGAGCTGTCGACCTGCTGAGCTTGACCTATGAATACAGTCGGTACGGTCGTTTGTCGTCAGGCTAGCCCGAAAACGCTGATGGCTCGGCAAACCGGGCTATGAAGTTCTTGTTGGCTCAAGTTCTGCAACGACCGTCTTCCGCGCTCGGCCAAAGTACCATTGTCTGTCTCACAGCTGCACTTGCCTCATGCCCACTGCGAGCTGCTTAGTCATGGCTGGGCAAAAGCACTAATGAATGTACCATCCAGTGGGAGCAGATAAGGTACCAAGAGGCTTATAGACTATGGGCAGACATCTGCTTCATGACGGCTACTTGGCACAGCAGCAATGTGCTGGGGCTTAGAGATATGTCACCATGTGAGCTGCAGTTGCACATGGCCATACGCTGGTTCTGATCATGATTCAGAGAATTCATGCTCGCACATGCGTCACTGCCTGATCAGTAGCACAAAGGCATATGCCACCTATCGCTGTTGGGGTTCAGCTCATAGCAATACATACATGTCCATGCATAGCATCTGTCAAAATCAAGGGGTTCTGTCTGCATGCTCCGTTGGTATCGGTTAGTTACCGTGTTTACCGCCGTACATGAAACTGCCATGTCCAGCTACACAGGAGTGATCGTTGTGCATTCACAGCTTTGCGTTGCCGTGTTATACTGCAGGGTGTGGGGCCCCACAATCTGGGACGTTGCTTGCGTCTAGATTGAGAAACAAGCCTTAGTCTGGCTACTTGTGCTGTCAGAAGCTTTCTGGCTCCACTGCATCAGCAGGTGTCCTGACGAAGGTCCGTCTTTTTCATAGGGCTGTTATGCTGCTGTGGCAACACGTGCTTAGCTTAATGACTTGCAATTTGCCCATCGTTGCAACACACATTCGTAACGTTATTTTATACAGGTGTTGCATCAATAGCATGCACCAGGCTTCATTGTTGCGACTAAGCACGATATTTCCCGCTACCACGTCTCCTGTAAATCATGCAGCCTGACGTGTTAATTCCATCGCAGGACTCTGTCAGTGGTCCATATCAACTTGAAGCTCTCAAGCGATGTTCAAGAAGCTCTTTGGTCAAGGTGGAGGCCATGGAGGAGGTGGTGGAGGTGGGGGAGGAGGAGGCACCTCACATTCAGGAACTAGACAAGTGACTGCAACATCGACTCAGAAGACTGTAGATGCTATTCAAAAGCTCGGAGAGGTACCCCAGTCTTCCTCCTCGTCTTAAGTTCACAGTGCACTGACAACTCTTGCTGAGGCACTTGTGCGCCATGCCAGACTGAGGAGCTGCTGAACAAGCGCCGAAACCTCTTGGAGAAGAAGGTCAATGAGGCTCTGGAAAAGACGAAGGAGTATCAGCGGGCCAAAAATCAAAGAGGTCAGTTTTTGTGAAAATGTAAATGTTGAGACAGGTAGCTGTCTCAAAAGCTCATGTCATGTAACTAAGCTGACACCTACTTGACTGCAGCTGCACTGATGTCTCTGAAGCGCAAGAAGGCATATGAGAAGCAGATTGAGCAGATTGACAACAGCATCTCTCGCGTCAATGAACAGCAGATGATGCTGGAAAATCAGCGAACTACTGCAGAGACTGTCCTTGCCCTGCAGCAGGGTGTGCGAGCCAACAAGGCAACCATGCAGGCAAGCCCTTTCTGAAGCTGATGCATCCTGAGCCCTTTTGTTGTAGTGTCGTACAGACACTTTGTTGCCCATGCCCTTCTAGATGGTCTTTTTGCTTCCTTCTCAGCCTTTTCTTGGCAACCATTGCATTGTTTTGCCGTTTGCACATCATTTAGCTTGCTGCAGGAGCCCCTAGATATGGTGTGCGCTGTAATGAGCCTTGTGTTGATTGGCGCAGGAGTTGAACATAGATGATGTCGACAAAACCATGGATGAGATCAGTGAAGCCCAGGATCAAATGCAACAGATGAATGATGTGCTGTCACAGCCAATAGGCACTGCTGCAGATCTAGATGAAGATGAGCTTGCTGCTGAGTTGGCGGTAAGATTTTTGCCCTTCTGCATATCACTACATAGCCGATATTGTCTCCCCTCCCCAAGGAAGCCATCGTGCCTTGCAACATAATGACTGCACATCCTGCATGGCTTGAAGAGTGTAGCAAACAAGAAAGTCTCTGATGCGTGCGCCAATGTTGTCTGCCATACACAGCAAGCTGTGATATATTCATCTCTTCTGTGCAGTATTCACAAGCTGCTGCTATGTGCAGGAACTGGAAGCTGAGGACTTGGACAGTCAGTTGTTGGAGCCTGCTCCAGTGCCAGCTACCAGGGTCCCAGCCAGAGCCCAGCCTGCTGCTGCTGCAGGGGAGCGGTATCCTGCGGTACCTGCCCAGGCTGGTCGCCCTGCTGCCAGGCCAAAGCAGAAGACACCAGAGGAGCTGGAACTGAAGGCATTGGAGGCAGAGATGGCTGCGTAAAGCAGTCCAGCCTGTTAACTGTGCTGATTACATGTTGTACAGCAAAACAGTCTGTGTATCTTTGCTGTCCATGTCTATGTGCCGCTGTCTAGCGTTTGTTGCTGCTTTCATACAGTCTATGCAGCTCCAATAAGCTCACTTTGCAAGTGTACCATAAACATCCTAAAAGCTCCTGACGACGTGCCTTACACGCCCTAGTCTTAGAACAATGATGTCTGTCTGTAAATGTACATGCTGATTTGCTCTTGATCATCAGTTGCAGCTGCCTGAAATGCCCTACACGGCCTTGTGTACACAGCTTAGCACCAGCTTCACAGCTTTAGCAGAGAGAAAAGCAGTGAGCAGCAGAAAAATTTCAAGCATAATGTAGCAAAGTTGGGCAGTGTCAATTTTTTGATGTTTTGTCTTCAGCACACTACACTAGTTCATTTGATGGATCTGATCTCAGATACATAATCCCATACACTGATCTGCAGAGCCTGGTAAAGTGCTACATAGTCATACAAGCTAATTCAGAATTTGAGTGTATTTCCAAATGGATTCATTGCTGGCAGCGCACCTAGCACTACAACCTAAAAACTGTCTAAGCAAACTTCACCTGACTTACCCTGTCTAGCAACACAAAATTAAGACTTCATATGCAGCAATGGCCTCATGCAAACAGTGATACCCTTGCATGACAAGAGACAAGCTATCTAAGCAATGTTGTAAGTGTCTGTCTACAACTGGCAGGATACTGGAGAGGAAAAACAGTATTAGATGCCATGACCTTAGGGATGAGATGCCTGATGTTTCTGCCAGGTCTGATCCCTAAGAGCCATTCCCTCTCTGCCAAACAAGTACTTTCCCAATTCATGATCTGGAATTGCTGCATCCACAGATGCACTGTCCACATCTTCTGGAGAAAATCTTGCATGTTTTGCCAATGGGGCCCACAGCTGAAAATCACTCTCAGCATCAACAACGACAATTTGCTTGTCATCTGTCCTTGGCCGCTTTCTGGAATTGGCCTGTGGCCTGCTGCCACACTCTGTCTGCTCACTGCATGCTGATGATGCTGGTGTATCACTGCTTTCAGCGCCAGCACTTGCCACCACGCTATCTCTGACCATCCGTGGCTGTATGCTATGGTTTTCCAACATTGGCAAGCACTGTGGTCCAGTCTCCCTGCGTGGAGGTGATGTAGCCAGTGCACTGTCCAGATTCTGCACAACGTTCTTGACGGTCACCTTACCTTCCAGCCAGGGCAGTGCTTGAGCACCTTTTGCCAGCGCAATCTTGATTTTTCTTGCATTGTCAGAAAGTGTCTTTTCCTTGACACCATCAAAGATTGGCGCAACAGTCCTGGCGGTCACCTTGACCTGTACAATAGTGCAGGCCTATGATCAAAGCAATTTGACAGGTTGTAGTTGCAGAACAATGATTAAAGCAATTTGACAGGTGGTACTGGCAGAACAAGTGAAAGTTGAATCACTGAGCTTAAGCATACCTGCTGTGCCTTTGCAGAAAGATACAGCATAGCTGCCTTGGATGCTGATGAACCCCCCACAGTCAAATTTTCTGAGAAGTATGACCACTCCTGCAGCTTGTCGTAGGATTCAAGCACATTTGCCTGCAAGGGGTGACAACAGTCAGGTTGTACTGCTCCAGATAGCAGAAGCATAGCCCCATGGTGAGAAAAGGCATGCAACAGGAAGCAGAAGCATATCACCAGTGTGACGAAAGGCATAACTCATGCGCAGCAAGAGTCGTACCAGCTTCCTGCTGTTGTATAGGGACTGCAGGCGAGGAAGGTTGCGCTGCATGTGGACGTCATAGTTCACAGGTGGCATGTTCTTGTCCAGCTCTGCTGACACTTTTCTGCAATCTGCTCCAGTGACGTATTTGCCAGCAGGTGTGCTAATGTCCTCCAAAGAGACTGGCACCTTGCAAAGCCTCACTGCCAGATACAGACAAGCAGCTGCCATTCTCTCTAGTGACATGCGTCCTTGGCCTCCAAGTGCTGGATACACAGACTCCATATAGTACAAAGCATCCTGCTTAATCTGGTTTGAGCACCCGAGTCTGTTGACCAGAACAGTCATCTCTCCATAGGCTTTTACCTGCACACATGCATGCATGCATTTGCACTGCTTGCACAATGACTCAAGTGTCTATACAAGCTCTCATAGTGTGTTGTAGACGCAAGTCAAATAGCTCACCGGAAACTGCTGTGGCAAAATTCTGTTCACCAGGCCCAAGTGGTAGCCATTCCTCCCTGAGCCTCCTGCACTCAGTGTAGCATCGGTTGTACAAGAAGACTCGGCATGTGTATAGCTGCAAAAGGCAAAACAAGGTGCAGGCTGCAGGAGCCAGCTCACCTGAAACTCTGCCGTTTGCATTCACGTGCTGTCCCAGCTGCTGTCCTTCTGCACCAGTCTCAGCTACAAAAGATCCTTCTGAAACCACAAAGCCACAGCCCTGACAGACGCTCTGTCCGTCACACTCCACAGCCTGTTCTCCACAGCGAGAGCAGCGCGGCTCCATGCTGATAACCCGATATCACGTTTTCTTCACCGACTGAGCAAGCTACTTTGGGGCTGCATCAGCCTCTGTCAGGTGTTTGTATCCTAGTGCCCTGGGTGATAATCACACTGTGATTTGAACTAGCCACAGAACGTACACTGTGCGCTCTGGCAAATTTGGCAAACATGGCCAAAAACTTAGTCCCAGGGACAGCGCAAGTATGCATAGTGCACTGGATACACTTCGACTGACATATCGGCAACAAGTCAACTGCTGACTGGTATCTCCAGCTTGTCAGATCAGGTTTATGTGATGTCGTTGACAAGACAAATGCTGAAAGCTATTGTGTCTCAAGCTTGTCAGACCCAATTTATGTGATCACAAATTGAATAACAGATCTTAAACAGATTTTGACAACCCGACCACGCCTGTCAAGCATGCTAGTGCTGTTGAGTCCTGCTAAGACCATGAACGAGTCTGCTCACGTAGTTTCACCCGAGTGCACAGCTCCGCGTTTTGAGGGCTGCACTGAAGCGCTGGTCCAGACCATGCAGTCATACGACAAAGCAGCTCTTCAGAAGGCTCTTGGCGTCAGCATTTCTCTTGCTAGGCAAGCTCTGTACAAGCGTCAGCAGTGAAAGCACTGACATGCTCTTCAGCTTACTCAGGTGTCAAAACCTGCAGTTTGAACCACACACGTTATCAGTCTTGGCCCCAGCAAGCTAGCAAAGCTGCAGGCTTTGCTTTTGATGGTCCTGCTTACAAAGCGCTTGACATGGCTTCCTTACAGCAAGCAGACCTGCAGTTTGCCCAGCAACACGTGCGCATTTTGGACGCTTTGTACGGAATTCTCAGACCGCTTGATTCCATCAAGCCTTACAGACTTGAGATGAGCAACAAAATCAACACAAGCAAAGGCTCAAGCATGTATAGCTTCTGGGGTAACCTTCTGACCGACAGCCTGAACAGGCAAGAAGATGCAAGCTGCCAGTATGCACCTCAGCAATTCACATGCCGGTATATAGTCTGTCTGTTCACTTTTTGACACTGTTTGTAGCGAGCTCAGTCAAGCTTTACAGACTCCAAAGTTCATCATCAATTGTGCCTCACAGGCAAGTCAAAAAGTGCTGTGGAAGTTTTGCCTGTCAAAAGCCGTAATTTTGTGCCACCCAGCAGGAGTACTTCAAAGCCATTGAGTTAGCTGTGCTGCACTATCCGGTTTACACAGTGTGTTTTCCTGGACCTTCGATTCATGCCAAGGCGGCAAGGTAATCTACAGCAAAAGCCCCCGATTTCTGCTTTCTTAGCTTTTGTATGGCCCCTTGCATTAAGACTCATCCCGCCATATTAGTGCAAACTACTACTTAATGTACTGCGGTGCCTGCTGCTGTCCATTGTGAAAAGGTCCCACGCTGCATGCAGAGGCGCAATGGTACGCTATATTGTGGAGAAGAGGGTGTCTAAGCCTGAGCAGTTGCAGTCATTCACAGGCAAGCTCCCTAGATCCTGTGAACAGCACCTCTACCACAGTTGTGTCAGGAAGTCATTATGACTCTTGGTGCTGATGACCTGCATGTCCTGACAGGTCTGGATGGTGAGTGGTGTTATGATGAACAGCAGTCTACAGAGCAGCGGCTTGTGTTTCTCAGAGGTCTCAAGCAACAACACCAAAGAACTGTTGAGGCAAAGCCAAGAGCTGCAGGCAGCAAAGCAACATTCCAAAAGAGTTCAGAAGCTGATGTTTCACATCCTGTTCAGAGACAATCAAAAAGGCTGCGTCTGTGACTAGGAGCTTTGGGGACGGTCAATTTCAAACTTGTAATTGGGTCACTCAAATTGAGTGAAAATCTGTCAGCAAAAATGCTGGGATTGTTTGTCCTGTTGCTGACTGGCTGCGAAACCATAGCTTCTGTGTAATAACTGCATCCTAGTCCTGTGGTACAGTGCCAAACTAGAGAGTGTTCGGCTGTGCACATTGTCATGCACAGCGACAACCCATGGAAGTCCGCCATCACCACGCTCCCAAATCACACGGCCACAACTGGCCTACAGCATGTTCTGAGCATAGGCGAGGAGTTGGGGCTCTTGCCGGGACCTGCATCGGACACCTCCGGTATACAGGACTTCTGTACATCTGTGACGCTTTTCGCAGAGGCTGCAAGCCTCGACGCGGAGCTGAAGGCAGGCACTCCTCGTTCAATCGAAGATTGGACGGTCCTCAACAACTGTATCGACACTTGAAAATCGAGCTGCAGGCAAATGCAGAGGAGGAACAAGCTGATCTACGCGTGTCTTTGATTGCTGGACTTCGACAGTCAGCAGCTAAGGTGAGGAATACCTATACAGGTGATCAGTTTGATCGTTATACTTGTCTCAAGGTGATCAAGTGTTGCAGAAGTGGTGCTGAGGCTCTGCTTTGCTACTAATTTCAGGCCAAGCTCGGGAATGAAGCCTGCCAGTGCCTAGTGACGTTGCTTCAACATAAGGTGAGCTACACTGGTCACTGGAGGCATGACTTCTCTGCCTGCATGTTTGCATTGCACACCTGACACTGCATCAAGCTCTTTCATTGCGCAGGACACTGTGGTGAACAGGTTACAGCAACCTTGCCAGGGTCCATCACTTCCTGTCGAAAGCGTGGGGCAGGTAGCTTTAATAGAGATCCTGCAAAGAGCTGCCATGCAGCCAAATGACCAGCCCGTCAATGACAATCTTGAGTGGGCTTTACAATTCAGAGACAAACCTGCATGCTGGTATGTTGGTGGTGCATGTTGCTTCAGACTGAACTTGTATGTAAGCTGACATTTAGTGTGAGATGTTGATGAACAGGTAAGCACAGATCAGGATGTGCTTCGGCCAATGTGACATGCTGATATGAGCTGTGTAGATCAGACTGCAGGTCTAGACTGCAGCATCTGTGCTTATGGTGTTGCAGGTACACATTGCTGCAGCCTGCTCCTGACGCCTCACGTGCCATCAGCATGTTTCACACAGGTGCATGCTGGCTCTTTTATTGCTCAGAACTGAAAGTGTAGCACACTGGCACAAGCTGCTGATTTGAAGTCCTTCTGCTGCAGAGGTCAATGATGTGCAGAATGTCATGAAGAACGTATGCAACTTGGTGCTACCTGAGGCATGCAACACTTAGACCTGGTACCCAGGATGCTACTGTGCTGAACATAGATGAACAGAGTCAGCAGTCCCCATGAGATCAGCCTTTCAGGAACACGGCACCAAAGCTGACTCGTATATTTGTTTTCTGGGAAAATCCTTGACAACAGCTGTCTGATCGCATCTCAGCTCATTATGGACAATTGGTTCTCTTGTATAAATAGGTGTATCAGACTGTCTCTCTGGGTCAGGTTATCTTCGCATCGACAGAACATTCTTGGGGTCAAGATGGAGCAGAGGATGTTGGGACGCACCAGCAACAGTACTAATTATTACGGACAGACAGATGTTATGGACAGCAATCCATCCGCTTTACAGAGCGCAGGCAGGCTAATGCACTGTACATGGAAGACGTCAGTCCATCGACAAGCTCATGAGGCCATAATCGTTAGTGATCTGCAAGAGCACATGAATTTCGCTGTCATGGCGCTGTTGATATGACATTCACATTGATGTCTGATGCATGCTGATCTACAGCAGCTCGAGTTAAATCAAAACGTCGGTTCATCTCCCGATATTGCCTGCAACTTGCAGCGTGATTGAGCGCCTAGCCGGCTGAGAGTAATCTATAGCAACTTTGCTTCTAGCAGCTGACCGAGACGCAATGGATTGAGCTGCTCGCGAAGTCTCCTTTTGTGGCTCTGATCACAACATGGCATTCGGGAGGTGTACAGATTCCTCTGCCGCAGGCCATCAGCACATGCACAGTAACTGCGTGATATATCCTTTGCCCGCACCCCATAGATTACGTTTGAAACAATTCCACCGACCCCAAAGGTCTCAGCAGGTACAGCTTGCAGGCAAGTTGTTGAAGGACTTTAGCCAAACCAGAGTTGAATTGGCAGCATATGCGCTGCTGTGCAGGTTTGCGCTGCAGGCCCGGGCCTGATACAGAAGCTTGGTCGTGTCCTCAGGGAAAAGGCAGAGGGTGATTTGGACCGAGTCTTTAACGGGGCTTCCAAGACAAGAGAACGCCTTGGGGTAGGTCATATCACTCACTGCATATTTGTTGCCGCTTGTCCACAATGCTTGGCACAACATGCGCTGATCTCATTTGGGGTTCTGCAGGTTGTAGAGGAGCTCTTCACCTACTGGTCACTAGAAGATGCTGATGACACTCTTGAAGAACTTGAGGAAGCACTCATTGTGCGCCAAAATTCTATTTGTGCACTACATTGTTTGCAATGTTACAAGCATCCTGTTACAGTGATGATGTGCTGCAGACTGCTGATTTTGGTCCCAAAACCGCTCTCAAAGTTGTTGACGTCATCCGGAGCAAGGTGAAACAGGGCAAATTAACAACTGGTGAACAGATCCGTGGTGAGCTAAAGCAGTCCATACTAGACTTGCTGCACACCAGAGGTGGCAACACAGATCTTCAGCTTGGCACTGAGCAACCTGGAGTCATCTTGGTCGTGGGTGTGAACGGAGGGGGCAAGACAACAACCATTGGCAAATTAGCCCACAAGTTTGATTCTGAGGGCGTCAAGGTGTGCATGCTCTAGTATGTGTCTTGGCGCATTAGCTGCTTGCCCTGCTGTGCCGCTGCAAGTATGATCATTTGCTGCCCAAAGGCGGCATTGACTCGTGGACACAATCACGCTCAGTTTTGGCAGCTACCCAACAGTTGCAAGGCATTCAATGCATGAGTCGACCTGCTGAGTCACCAGCACATGACTAAACGTCCTGGCTGCAACCACATCTGGACCCTGCAGGTTCTGCTTGCAGCAGGTGACACCTTCCGAGCAGCAGCTGCTGAGCAGTTACAGTTATGGGCTGATCGGAGTGGAGTGACTGTACATACAGCCACACGTGGGAAAGCCCGGCCTGACAATGTCCTGTATGAGGCCGTAGGCAGAGTGAGCCTTCACTGACCAGCATCACAACTTCACAACGACATCAAGCTATGTGCACAGCTTGTCCTTGTTGGATGTGCACCTTGCAAGTGTGACCTGTCTTGCAGCCTTGTATGACCTTGTATGGCCTCCACTTCAGTCTGAAGAAATCAGAAGCTGCCGCTGTAGCTGCATGAGTCAACTGCTGCATCATGGCTCACAGAGTCAGATGCAAGCTCACTTAAGCGTCAAAGCATGTTTGATACCAGATGCACTGCGTGTTGGCAGGCAATCAAGGAGGAATACGAGGTTGTAGTGTGTGATACCAGTGGGCGGTTGCACACCAATGCCAGCCTCATGGAAGAACTGGCCAAGTGCAAGAGAGCTATTGGCAAACGTCTAGCCAATGCGCCTCACGAGACTCTACTTGTACTAGATGGCACCACAGGTGACTTGTATGTCATTGCTTGCTGTGTAGGGTACAGTGTGCTGTGCAACTTGCTGCAAGAAGAAGAAGAAGAAGAAGAAGAAGAAGAAGAAGAAGTGCAACGCCTCTTGTGTCCTTTTGGAGGATGGTACGTGAGCTGAAAGTCAGCAACCTGTGCCTCACCACAGCTGTGTTTGTTTTGCTACTCCCAAGACCCCACTTGCAGCTGAGCGGCATCAGCAGGGTTTTGATGTATCAATTTGGTGACATGTACTAGACATGAAACAGGTGCTGCCTGCTGCAGGATTGAATATGCTCAATCAAGCACGACAGTTCAATGAAACAGTGAAGCTGACAGGCATTGTGCTGACCAAGCTTGATGGCACAGCTCGTGGAGGCGCAGTTGTTAGTGTTGTTGATGAGCTTGGGCTGCCTGTCAAGTTTGTGGGAGTTGGTGAAACAGTGGAGGACCTGCAGCCTTTCAACGCTGCAGACTTTGTAGAAGCCTTGTTCCCAGCACCGGCCAAAACATAGGAAATGTGAGTTTCATGACAGGTGGTTGCATGCCTAAATCCAGTTGCAACTTTGCTTGTTCTCACCTGAGCAAGTCACAGCATTAAATGGCTGGTGACAGTGCGTGCAACAATTGCTACTACTATAGGAGACTCTTTAGCGCTCGATGCTTGACTTAAAGGCAGGCACATGGAACATGGTCATTGGCCAATCTCAGGACAATCTGACGTAAATTTGTACCTTCCCACAACATCTAACAGCTCCAACAAATATATTTATATAAGGTCAGCAAGTGCACTGCAGAATGCAAGCAATGATACGCACGTTGTAGACACAACGATAAACTTCAATGGTGTGAATGTCAACACAGCCTCCGAGATGCATGTCAACGCATTGCCCAGCCTGCCACATCCCTGCATGGCCGGTATACTGTCATTGTATACATTGTACGTATCACAATATCTCTATGATCCAGGCATTTTACCAGGCTGTGCAAATCAATGCTTGTTATACCTGGTAACTTGATCCCCGAGCTCCTGCTCACACACGATGCGTACATGGCAAATCATTGCATCTTTGGGGATATTAAATGGCAACGACCACAATCCCTCGCGATTTATTTTGTAAACGACCACAATGATAGATTTGATAGCGTGCTTAGTCAGCTTGAAGTGTCGGAGCGGGCTGACTCTTCACGGAGCTGCGAGTCCGCGGCGTCTGTCGCTGACACCGTTCAGCAGTGTGCAAACGGACCGGGGTTGCTTTCTGCAATTGCGGAAGCGATCCTGGCAAACGTGTAGAAAGGCCCGGGTGGTAGTTGTCACTGAGGAGTGCACGTTCGACTTACGCTGAGATCCGGAATTCCTTGTCAGCTCGTGCAGACGCACTTTTCATTTCGACGGTACCGAGTGGTGCGCTCAGCAGTGTCGTCTCACATGATGCGATTGGCTGGCTCCAGCAAATCTCGGAAGCCCTACAAAATCACTAAGCCCCGCGAAAGATGGAGTGAGGAAGAGCACGAAAAGTTCTAAAAGGCTATAGACAGGTGTGCAGACGTCTGGCGAATTTCGCATCTAGCGCGCAATCTCATGACCTGAGCCATGTCCACACGATGCGTGCATCTGTTTGCAGGTTTGGCCGCAACTGGAAGGACATCGTCTCCTTCGTTGGCACAAGAAGCGTGTCGCAGGTGAGCCAGTGGGTTAAGTTTCGCACCTTTAACATTTGCTGGCGTGATTTTCACGAACAGTATTTGTTTGCATTGGTTCTGGACCCCCAGAATAAGCAGCTTGATTATTTATAGCAGCAGTAGTAGCACCTGGCAATATTGTATAGTGCCCGGTGCTCAGGGCTGCATGTGTCGGCAGCATATTTTAGCTGATAGCAACCCTGTGTCACTGACAAGACTGCACTGTCAGAGGCCTGCTGATTGTCTGTTGGGTGTGTCCCAAGTGTCGCATAGCCAGCCCTAGCTGTTCAGCGCTTGTCACTCAACAATGTTGCATGGGACGTAGGTACGCAGCCATGCACAGAAGCACTTCATCCGGCTAGAAAAGAAAGGGCTGGGCTCTGTTGTACCTCCAGCCAGAAGAAAAGCTCGATGGGGTGACAAGCAAGCGCCAGACTCACTTGATGGCAGCATCGACAGTGATCAGGAGTTGAGTGTAGCAAACAGACAGGCTGGCAGCAGTAGCAGCATGTCAACTGTTGACTTCTATCACACCAGGACCACTGCTGGGTCTTCAGCTCAATGTACAGAAGGTACAGCTTGTAGTACCGGGCTTCCCTGCAGCAAGCAACATGTCAAGGTTCAAGTGAGCAAGGTTGCTCCAATGCGCTGTGATCTTTGTATCGGCGAATCCTCAATGGTAATCAGCACAGCATGCTGTCTTTCTCTCTCTCATGTATGGCCTTCTTGCAGGTTCTGGCAGTAATGCTGAGTACCATGACTGTCAGCCAATCACCTCTCGCCAGGATAGCTTTGCCAGCTTCCCATCACAAGGCAGCTCTTTGTGCAGCCCGCCCTCTCAGTCAATCATTTCATACGCTCAGGTATACATTTTTTGCAATGCACCTTTGTGGTCGTTTGCAATGCACCTTTGTGGTAGGCATCATTACGTGCAGCTTCATTGCAAACTGATGTGAAGACACCAATGTGCACCGCAATGGTGGCCACCAGCAATACCATACACAGTACCCGTATTGGGCATCAAACGTGTAGCTTCAGTTGCTGTGCCAGCTGCAGACATTCATCTGGAAGGGCATGCCTCTGACAGACCTATGTACTAGGGCTGTCTGCATCTCTGAAGCGTGTGACAGCCTGTGTCCTGCATGAAGAGCTTACAAGTGCGTCACCTCTGCAGGAGTTTCTTCGCCGCTGTAACAGCAGTGGAGTGAACGCACCTGCAGCAGCAGAACTGACCTCCTGTACACCGCCTCAACCAATGCCTGCAACGGCAAGGTAAGGACCATCACTGTCACGCAGCAACACTTGCCTTGCAGAGGCTTTGCAAGATGCCTTGCTTCACTGCTGACGCTATCAATGAACAATCACCCTTCAGCATATGTCCTTGGTTTGCGGCCTGGCCATATTTGTAGAGCTAGTGATCATGTCTACTTGTGCAATGAATTGGTTATATACCAGCAGCAATCAGCACCTTCACACTGTGTGCAGGGGTACGAATGTGCACATGCTACAAGACGTGGCAAATATGCAGCAGAACGCAGGGCTCAGTCTGCACAGCTTGGCAGGCAATGTACAATCAAGCACATCTGTGGCCTTGCAGCAGCAGCAGCTACAGCAGCTCTTGTGTCAGCAACAGGCCAAAAGGCAGTTTTCTGCCACTGGCATCAAAAAGCAGTCATCCTCATCAAGTGCCAGAAGGCCGGCGTTTGGGTCATGGCCCTGGCAGCGTGCCACGACTCCAGATTTTTCTTCACGATTTTCCGCCTCACACCGTGAACCTAGCTCCCTCAACATGCAGTCAGACCAGCAACTATGTCCTCAGCTGGATGGCACCTTTTTGGCAGATGTTATCAAGGCCTCTTCAGCACCTGCTAGCCTGCCTTTGCACAGTCTCAGTCAGCCCATCATTGCCAGCCGGTCTTTCTCTGCAAGCAGCACCCGCACGCCATTGGGCAGTGCCTTCCATATGGGTTTGAAGGGCAACCAGGAGCCCTCTCAGAATGTTTCACCTACTACCAGCTTCCAGACACTGCCCAGCAACAGCTCCATCCTGACGGTCAAGCCTGATGTGGAGCTGCCAGTTGGGCTGTGTGCTGCTGATACCCACCTAGACTCTTCCTTTGGTGAGCACACTGTTTGCCTTTCACAGACTGTTGTTCTGCTGGCTCCTTGTCATTTCCCTCATGACGCACATCTTGCTACTCAAGAGGGCATTCTTGTTTGTGATGATAGCATACAAGAAGACATATCATCAAGAACCAATTTGGCAACACGCTGGAGCCGTTCCTGTCTTCATCTCATATAGCTTTAAGTTGAATGGTGGTTGCATGCATGCTGCAGTTGCAGGCATTATCCCTGTCTGGGTGCTTCGTCTTCAGGTGCATTCTCCCTGTCTTCGTGCTTCGTCTCAGACTGTTGCAATACTGGGTGTGCAGGTCTGGATGAGCAGGACTTCTGGGCTGATTTTAGCTTGGAGGATCCACTCATGCAGGCAGTTGATGCTGCAATGGAGTGTGGTGCCTCAGATGACTCACGTTTGTAGCCAGTGTATACAAACAGGAGCGCACTCAAGTTGTGTTGCACAACGAAATCTTGCTGTCAGATGCTGCTTTCAGGTTGTGCTTTTGATACTTCTAGCGAGTGTTTTCTTCTGTCATATAGTCAAGCCTTAGCATGTCAACTACTACACTGTCTTTCTTACGGACAATAACCCAGGCAGTGTTGATGTCAGCCTTTTGGTGGTTTGCCCCTTTTTTCAGCTTCTGCTAGTTCTGTGTTTTCGCTGTATCATTTTCATTTAGTGCATCCGACATGTTGTTGATAGAACTTGCTGTCTGTTGTATACTGCTTTGCGCCTCCCTTGCAGTGTGTGATGCCTCAAGCATACCGTGGAGTTGTATGAGAGTGTGTGGCAGGAGATGTGAGTGTGACTGGTGAACTGCTTGTGACTGTTCTTATCCTGGAACTGCAAAAAGCCCATGTACAGTTTTCAGGGCGCTCAATTGTAACCAATCAGCAAGCTTCACATTGATACACCAGTGTTATGTGCTTTCTGCACATTTGTCGTGTAGTGACTGACGTCCATGGTCAGGATCTCAGAAAGACACGTTGCACATATAGGGATGATGGAAATATGTGCATGCCTCGAGAAGATACCACACACATGCGTGTGAAGCAATTTTGCCAAGCTGTGCAAACTTGTGTATCTTTAGGAAACTATATCTGAGGTCCAATCTATCAAACAAGAGCATTACGCTCAGGTCAGCTTGCTTTTATTTGTTTTGAGTTAAACTGGCGCCACACAACAAGCCCAGCTGTAGGGCAATGTGTCACATTGTTTGCAAGTTGGGATGCAAGTAAACTACAATAAACGGTTCATCATCATTTGGTACACGTTGTCTCAAGAACATCACAGATGCCCTACAACACATGATCAACATATCAATCTAAGTCCTACAAGTATGCTGTGCTAAACCAGTATTGAAAATGTAGAAAGCAGCTGGACTTGCTGTGTGACCTGAGCGTCACAGCTACAGCAATCTGTCCACCTAATGCAGGTTTGAGGAGCTAGCTTTAGATTCACCACTAAGAAAATCTGTCCACATGCTGGGCAAACGTTTGAGAGATGATCAAGGGGAACATGATGCTGGCATCGCCATACACTTTGACGGGCTTTGCATCAGCTCGAATCTTTCCCCACGAGACAGCTTCATCCGGTCGTGCTCCAGAGTCACTGCCATCAAACTCCTGAGCCGTGCTGATGTACACAGCAAAATCAGCTCCATTCTTCATTAGATTTGCATTGCAGATATGATGCTTAGGCAGGCCTGCAGCATGTCGCACAACATAGGTCTGCACCCCACATTAGCAGTAGCCTTCTATGTAAGCATCACAAGATGCAGCATGTACACAATGATTGTGGCTCAAATCCACAGTGTAAAAAATGTTGCATAACTGCATGACAGCGTAGAGGTTATGCACAAGCAACATCTCCAAAATGCAGATACTCATGGAAGTGACTGTAATCAAGCTGGTCTAAGATGGCTCACCGCCGCCAAGTATGATGACTCCCGTTTTGCGCGGAGGGGCTTTCATAGCTTCATCATTCATGGCTCTGATGTCAGCTACAATGTCCAAGATCAACCCTGGGTTCTTGAAGGTGTGGAAGTATAGCATATCCCCGAGGGAGCCATCAGTCAAAGCCGGACAGTAGACAGGCACATCATTCTTGTATGCCCAGTAATAGATTGAGTCAGGGTGATTGATTTCCTTTCCCAGCCGGTAAATCATCTGCAAGCAGCCGCAGATTTCATGGTCAACCTCAGTGTCTCATTCATTGCATGCATCAGCTTGCTTGCATTTGGATGTGTGTGCGTTGATTCACTTAACAAGCCACACATGCGGCATGTACTGCCAAAGCAAAGCCCAGATGCCTGCAGGCACAGCCAACCCTGCGTGCATCCAGGCAAGCAAACATGAATGTGAGCTGGCTTTGGATTTTCTGCAGCAGAGACACTTCAAGCTTGGCATGTAGCAGGCTCAATCCCATAACGCAGAATGCCAATGCTGAAGGTGCTTCGGGCTGCCGCCTTGGGAGGCTCCCTTTATGATCGCTGAAAACCCTAAACTTTTCTTTTCTTTTTCTTTTGTCTTGCTGAAGGCACAGTGCGCCTGCTTTATGTGGCCAAACATGGCATGAGCGCTGTGAGCTGGTGCAAGGTCACCTTTGAAGGAGTCCAGTGTGTGCCTTGCTGCTGTTCAAGCAGCATGGTGTCCAGAATGGGCATGATCCAGTCCTCAAAGGCACAGTAGTTGCTGTTGGGGACCAGCATGTTGCCCACCCTGTTCAGCCCTTGGGCCCTCAGATCTTGACCCTTCAGCTGGAAGTCACCTGCATAAGTGGGTGCCATACACTGCAGCCCCACTGTACTGTTTCAGAACTGCAGATAACTTTCTACGCACTTGGTCGAGACTGTGTGGGGCTGGCATGTGACTACCTCATGGTCTTGCTCATGAGTGCATGAGTGTTTTTGCTGGGATTGCAAACTGGTGGTGGCTTAGGCACTGCTTCTGTAAACCCTGTTTCGACAAGCAGCACAACCAAAGACAAGAAGTTTTCAGGCAGAAGCAGAGTAGTACCCGCTTGAGATCTGTTGCAAGTGCAAGCAAGGAGGTATAGGCTGGCTGAAGCATTAATTATTGGGTGCAAAGTATACAGTAGACCTTAACGAGCCAATATTGCGGAGCTTCTGATTGACAGCACACTCTAAGTTGCTAATCATGGTGTTCACAGCCAAAATGATGCATCTCATGACAAAGCAAGCTTACTTCCTGCAATTGGCATATCAAATTTTGATGCATTCAACATAGATGAAAGTGGCATGTACCATCCCCTGCTCACCTTGATGAAGTCTTCTTCGATGCCGCCAGCACTTGTACAAAGCACATCCACCATGTGATGTTGCACCAGGTATCTGATGTGCTCTCTGACACCAGCAGATACCAAATTTGAAGTGTATCCAAGGAAGATCTTGCAGCGTACATCTTGTGGTGGCAGGCCTTCTTGAGCTTTGCTGGGGTCACAACTGCTTTCTTCTTGATTAAGTCTCCAGGACAGCTGCAGTTGTATGTACTGAAATGTTTGGCAACATGTGCTTCCTCAACAGGCAGCAGCTGCCTTGCACATCTAACTGTGCTATCAGTGACTCAACAATTCTTGCAGCAAAGGACTAACCATGCGGTTGACCTCATTGCATGCCTGCCCCAAGGCTGATGCTTGGCAACCAGTGCGCAGCATTGAGTTCATGATTCCTGTCAAGTCCACGCCATCATTAAAGTCCCAGCCTCTTATGGTTGCTGTACCCTCAGGCATACTTGTTGAAGGTTGCAGAACAGCCTGCAAGTCAACACCGAGCTCGTCATCTGCTAACGATGTCTCATCGTGGTGAAATATGAGCGGATGTTTCCCTTGGGGAAGGTAGACTGCTAGTGTGCGGTTGGTGACGTACCTGCTGAAGAGTGTCTGGAACAGATGCTTGGGTGTGCATGCTGGCTGGCGGTCTGCAAGCCAACTTCTGCAGACTTATGTGAAGGTCAGCCAGTCTTTCAAGAGGTGCCTTGAATATTGAAATGTGAAAAGAGACATCCGACACTATTGACGACCACGACACTTGCCGTTACGCATAACGCCGTCAACAGTGTCGATTGTCTCTTTGAAATCTGAAGTTGAGTTGGTTTGAAACAAGTTGCTTGCTCAGTAATTTTATAAGTCAGCGGAAGGTCGCACTTGATTCAGTAGAGTGACACAACGCATTGAGATATACCAAGCGTCAGACAATTGATCACATACAAGGCAGCTCAGCTAATGAAATGCGGTGGTCATGCTTAGCATAGTGTACAGCTTTTCGATGTGAAACTTGCATCAACATCTTTGGATGTTCTTGAAAAGACAAGAGCAATTTGGCTTGTACACTCACTGCTGAGCTCTGAAGAATGGTCATGCTCTTTCATATGTTATTGCAAAGGCTCCTCATCCCTGCAAGGGTCAAAAGGCTTTTGTGAACATATAGCTTGCCACAAATGCCAGCAACAGATTCTATTTAACGGTCAAGCATCACTTGCCAATGCATCGTTAATGCTCAATGCAAACATGATAATACGTGTCATGAAAAATCACGCACATAACAGTTTTGAGCAGTCGAGAAGATGATATCTAAATGCTGAAAGTCACTTGCTTGTCATCACCATGCACAGCTGGTCACCACTTCAGTGCTAATTACCTTACGCAGCTGGTGCAGTGCCTGTTGCTGCCTCAGGTATTGGGTGCTCTCCATTGTCCAAGATCACGGCGTGATCTTCATCATCACTACTGTCATCTAAGATGCCTGCATTCACACTTCCAGTGAAAGTGTGCGCAGACTGGCAAATGCAGTTTTCACGTAGCATCATGGAGGATAAGCATTGTGACGGCAGTGGTGGGTTGTGGCATGCCAACAGTAGAGGTCGACCCTGCCCAGCAAATCATCTCTACCAATCAATCACGCACAAGAGTTGCCATTTGGTAGCACACCACACAGCATCTAATTTGGTGTTCATTAGCAGCTGCATGTATTCACGCAGGAAATGACAGGATTACGAACAGACCTTGCAGTGCTTGGTCGTCTGCACCCACAACAAAAGGGCCAAGGATGGGGGGGTCCCCCTCCAGGGCCCCTGCATCCATGGCTGCTGGGGGTGGCTCCATGCTGATGTACCTGTTCAATCAATCAATGAAGCATTTGATTATTTGTGAATGTTATAAACAACCAATCACACATCTGTCAGGTGTCACCTCATCTACCCAATCCCTTGCATGCACTCCTTCAGTGCTGATTTGTGTGCTCAGAAGTTGGGATATGCACAGTTCAAAGTCCCTCGCTGCACGAGATTCTAGTATGGCATGTAGGATAGCTTACCTGTCTGCTAAAGGACCAATGAAGAAGAGGCTGATGGCCAGGTCTGCAGCATTGTAGCCCACAACAGTTCCTGTGCCGGGCCATGCTGCTGACAATGCTCCGGCACCTGTCAACCAGCAGGGGACTTGTTGCCTGTGCTTCCATAGAACAGAAAGGAATAGAAAAGACTACGCCACTTATGCAGTGGCGCTGTATATGGGGACAAGTGTGTGAAACGCTGCCATCCTGGGTGCTGAGGCCCCCTGTCCTTCCAGACCTTTTCTACTACATGAGACCTATCTGGATATAGCTTCTGTTTGCACAATGTGTCTAGGCACAAGGTGTCTAGGCAAAACACCTGAGGACTGACCACAAGTCTCATTTGCTCAATATGAGATGCATCAGGCGAATCCAATACAAAGCATGATGATCTGCCAGTAATATCACAACAGGTGCCTATGCAGCGACTCACCAAGAGAGGCCCCAACAACACAGACGCTTGTCTTGACCGCATTTGCAAACATGCGTAACAGAAGGCGCCTCATGAAAGCTGGGACGCCCTTCTCTCGCCAGCCGCTCTTGGTCATCCTGCATGCAAAGCCACTGCTCACCTTCTGTCTGTTTACATAACTCAAGATCAAATGCTGTAAAGCAATACATGTCATTAGCAGAAAACATCTTGGGATACGAACAGCAGTAATGACTTACCTGTACACATCTATGTAGGAGGTAACAGTCCATTCTGCCGCGCAAGACAGCAGATTGGATGTGAAGACTGTTTTGGTGATTCTGTATGAACGGGTATACCACACCAGGTATCTCTTCCGTATCGCAGATGATTTGAAGCCTGCACAATGAGCAGGCCTTGTGATCTGTCTGTCTGTGCACTGTGCAGCAGAGTCTGGCTGCTAAGCCGCACCAGCTGTTTGCTGATTGGACAACGCACTGCTGATCATGTCATATGTCTGTGTCTCGCACACAGAGCAGGACATATGTGTGTCATCCGCATAGCTATGCCATGGCTTGTACCCTATGCACAGTTGTTCTGCACTGAAGGCTCTGCATGATGCATGATGTCACATGGGCTTGCCTTTTCTGAGCTTCCAGGCTGTCCTAGGTTCAAGTCTCTGGCCAGCCAGCACATCAAACATCTGCCTGCATGTCAAGCAAAAGCTCGAACAAGGTGCCAGGTCATTGTCTGCATGTCAAGCTAAGGACCAACAGCTGATACACTTTCCTCCCACTTTTGACAAAGCACAACTCTGGTGCCGGGGACATTGACCCACATGCCCTGAGCAGCTGGCTTCAGCATATCATATGCATGCCTTTGCAGCTCACCTGATGCTTTGTGTGACCACGTCTCTTAAAAACAGTATAGACGACCTTTTTACAATCGGCTTTAGATCCTCCACAGGAAACACAACAACCCGGTCAAGCTCCTCACCCTAAACCAGACAAGACACCTCGTCAGATCTCTTGTTGTAGGCGAGAAGCAGGTATTGCCAAAGTATTACTGAGGCGGATCTTACCGACTCAAATGCTTCTCTCTCCAACCTATCTAGCTCGCTCAACTTAGTGAGCGCAACAAACATGGACTGCAGGAATAAACTGCACCAAAGCAAGCAACCGTTGAGCATGGTGGAAAGAAAAGAAAGCTTGCGAGCATTTGCTGCTGCAGTACCTCTCAGGTACAAGGCGTGGCTGACAAAGTCTCACAGAGTCTGCTACTCACCTTTTGCACAAGGAGAATATGAGCTGCCTTGGCTGTAGCACTGTCCACACATTGCGCGGGGCAGGTGGATAGGTCTGCAGAGAATTC